>OIIM01000046.1_pt1 | contig 52221 bp, 30 predicted proteins | sample 1583231 | NCBI WGS metagenome assembly OIIM01 (sample SAMN02674792, study PRJEB24791) | human gut metagenome, SKBSTL006 | isolation source: stool | host: Homo sapiens | place: USA
ATGTGTCTTGATTTTCTAACAACGTGTTTAGTAAGACTCTACCAGCCATGTACCCTTCTACTTGAGCTTGACCCCTAAGATTAGGATCTGCTAATGCAGCTATTTCAATATTGGGATACAGTTCTTGCAATAATAAAGCTAATTCCTTATTTCTACCAGTAGCTTTTTGAGTGGCAGCTTTCTGATTATAAATATTATTATCCTGAGTAGAGAATGTACCTTGATTATCTATTGATTTAATTTGATTAGGTTCTTTAGCAATTATCTCGTAGTTTTCTTTTATTGTCTTTCCAGAACTAATATTTGGAATAACTCCATCATATTTGTTTATATCTTCAACATTATCATTCCATTTTTTATTGATGTCATAATCTAATTCCTCTTTTGATTTTGTTTGAAGTTGTGTTTGCAGATCTTTAAGTTTATCTTTGTATCTCTCTAATTCTTTCTTATGCATTTTATTTAGAAGTGATCCTTCTTCTCTGTAATGTTTATATTCTGGATCATTTCCGTATAACTGTTCTTCAATACCGTCTATAAGGAATTTAGTTACTTCAATATCTTTTTGAATTGTTTCTTTTAAAGTAATAGGTTTTGCTTTTTCTCTGCCAAATGCATTTATCATTTTAAACTTTTCATTTGGTACCGGATTCTTAATACTAAGAAATACAGGCATTAAGATGTTTCCATACATTTCAGAAGAACTCTTTTTTGGTGAAAAGTAAAACCCTAATCCCCAATCACCAGGATCGGTTGCTCCTCTCCAACTCTTAGAAAAAGCATCAAAATTTTCTGTAGTTCCATGCCACACCAAAAGTGGCTCACCATTCTCATCTACTACTTTGGATACATTGGTTTTATCTTCAGATTGCCAGTCCCCAAACCATTCTTTAAAGCTCTTAGAATAAGTTCTAGCCTTAGCTTGAATAGCAGCTACTCTATCACCATTATAATGCTCTAAAAGGTCTGAAAAGAGCTTAGATGGCTCCCCATTGGGAGCCTTATCTAAACCATAACCATTATTTTCTGATAATACATAATATGCAGCATCTTCATTACCAAATATCTTTGTATATTCCTTGAGTAAAGCTGCAACCTCTTTATTTTTAATATTTAAACACTGCATAATTATTCACATTCTTTTCTACGTTGTTTACCATTTGCTGTTAACTCATCAATTGAATCCTGTAAAGATGCTTTTATTGCTTGTTCTTCTGTAGCTGGTTCAAATTCTATATCATCTAACAAATCCTCTTCAGCTATTTCATTTCTCATGGAAACTTTCTTTTTATTTTCAGCTTCTGAATTTATTATAACAAAGTTTTTAGCACGTGATACAGCTACATATCTCAACTCGTTTCTTAATTGCATTACATCTCTACCATAACCAAACGTATCAATTTCATTGGAGAGTATTAAAACTTTACTGTATGTACTACCTTGTGATTTCCAAACAGTTTGTGCGTACCCATAATCAATTGCTTTTCTAATTTTTAACCTACCTTGATTGTCTTTTAAATTTTTGGTAATATTTAATTCATTATCTATATTGTATGCCATTTGATTTAAATCTCTAGATTTAGATATTTGCCCATTTTGTTTGGCTTCTTTAGCCATTTTAAACAATCTATCTTTATATTCTGCTATTTCAAATATCTTAGAATCTGGTTCATTTTTATCAATTACAGTAAGTTGAAAATCATTCATGATAGTACCGCCAACAGGTCTAATTGATAGATTAAATGCTTTAAATTCTGTTGTACCTTTATCTGTTCTAAATTTTACAGTAGTATCTCTAACATTCTGTACTATATAATCCATAGAATTTATTAATCTATAAGACCCATCTGGTTTTCTAAGTTTGTTTGAATACCCCATTAGAATGTCACCTTTTACAAATGGTTTAGCGAATTTTCCATATCTTAAAGATCTAATCTTTGAATTATATGTAGCTGCTGCAGCATTTGTAGCAGTAATAACTCTAAAATGTAAAGGATCAGCATTGAACTCTTCAGAAGATATAATTTGTTTTAAGTTTTCATTTATAACTGTATCATTAGAAGTATACAACACCCCTTGACCTTTATCATTTATATCAGTTTGGTAACTTAATCCTTCACCTTGCCTAATTCTGGTAGCTTCCTTTAATATAGGATTATCACCAGTTCTTTCTACCTTGGTTAAAGTTATTTGAGGCACACCATCAGATGTAAATACTTTAGAAATATGATCTGATTTTACAGGTCTCAATTGTGCAGAATCTCCAACATATATTACACTACCATCATATTTGGCTATAATTTCTTGAACGTATTCATACAAGCCATCTTGTACCATTGAAGCTTCATCAATAATAATTAATTGACCTGGTTCATATTTCATTTGATTTTTAGCTCTGAATTTCAAATCATTTAAATCCAATGATTCACGTTCCATTGCTTCATCTGTATCTGGAGTAAACCCAAATAGAGCAGAAAGTGTATACACGTTAGCACTAGGATTATTTTGTTTAGTTATAACATTTGCTCTGTGAGTAGGAGCAGTATATACAATGTTACCTCTACCAATTCTATTATTCAACCATTTACTAAATATACCAATGATAGTAGATTTACCTGTACCAGCATAACCAGATAAAGTAATTTCGGTTCCACCATCTTCAATAAACTTCTCTAATTCATATAGAGCTGATTTCTGTTGATCATTTAATGAGAATGGTAAATTGATTTTAAACCCATCATTAAACGTAAATACATACTCTTCTTCTACTTTCTTAGCTTCTTCTGATGCTTTTGGTAAATCTTTTGCAAGTGAAGCAGCTTCATCAGTAAAACCAAATTGATTAGCATAATCTAAGAATTCCTTAGTAGTATCTTTTTCTTTCTGAACTTCGGCTTTGATTTCAGCAACATATCTGTCTACCTTATCTACATAACTTTGACCAAATAAATTTATAAATAGATCTCTTTCTGTGATTCCATCCTTAGCCAATTCATAAGAAATTGTGTTTGCAATACCTTGAATAATTCCTTCTTTATCCCCACGTTTTATTGCTTCCCGTGTTTCTTCTTCGATTTCAAAATCTTTATATTTTTCAATTCTATCTTTTATTGACCACTCATCTATCCCAGGTACAATACTCCATGACATGAATTCAGCAGCTAATTCCTCTGGTAAATTTGGAATTTTTGATTTCCAATCCGGAAATATTTTATTTATAAAAGGTTCTAGAGAAAATTTCTTAGTAGTATCAGTGGTTGGAAGCTGTTCGGATGATTGTTCATTAACAAATACAACTTGAGAAGGGTTTGTTACAAAATATTCAGAGGCATTTTGCGTAAGAGTACCTACTTTCAATTTTATAACATAACCAAAAATATCCTCAGGCTTATTTCTATTAAATTCGTGTAAATCCTTAAATTCTAATAGACCTTTGCCTATCTTTAGGTTGAACTTACTAACTTTAGCATAATCTCCAACGTAATGTCTGTTAATTCTACCTCCTTCCGGATGTTCTGCCGTTGGAGGTTCTTCAGATTTATCCGTGTGTGATTCTGCATACATTTGCGCTTCCTCTGGATCACTTGTAAAATAAAACCCATTTGAAATATAATCTGATGCTGTACCTGCTACAGTTTCTTCAATTTTAGATGCAAATCTGTTTTCTTTCATAGCATACCCCCGATAAACTACTAATGGGGCACCATTATCATCTTTTAATAACTCTGTAGTGTCAGTAATTGCTGGCTGTTCTACTGCAGGTGTAGTGGGTTGTTCAGTTTTAGATACTCTAGTAAGTGGCATATCTTTTAGTGAGCCATCTTCATTATAGTATTTAAGAATATTATCATTATTGTGATGAGCATAACAGTAAGCACAGCTAGATGCGCACACATTATCATATTTCAATAAATCAGTTTTACCACCAAAACAAGAACATAATTTTCGTTTACCTGTACCAGCAGATTGAGGTACATTTGTACCTAACATGTTGTTTACAGCATTTACGGACAAGCATGCATCACGTTTAATTCTACTATTAGATGAAAGAGGTTCTGCACAAGTAGACATTGTAACTCCGTATTTATCTATAAGAGAATCCATGAACGTTTCTATTTGTTCACGTACATCATCTCTAGCGTGCATAGATGTGCCATCATAGAACTTAGAATAATCATATCCTAATTCCTCCATGTACTTCTTGGTAGTTTTATATTGATCCATTATAGAGAAACGTATTGTTTTAATGCCCATTTCTGAAGCACGCTTTACAATATTTTCTATCATTTTTATGGAAGTTACGCCAGGAACTATAGGATCTATTCGTATTGTAACAGATTCTGGGTCAAGCCCTAATTTTAACATAGCTTGAATTCTATCAAGTAAGTCATTAGGTTTCATTACTCCTGGTTCATATTTAGTACCACCTAAACCTGTTATACTAAAATGAATTATCTTAGGTATCTTATGTTTCAGCAAGTTCTCAATTGGAAGACCATCGTGTTTTGTAATTATATACAAAGCATTGAAATCTGTTCCAGAAAAAGTTCTACCAAATTTATCTGATATCACTTCTTCACCATTTAAAACCCTTATTATCTGTTTACTAAAGAATGCGGGATCAGTATATTCAGAAGCTACTCCAATTCTAGGGTTATTCCCTACAAAAGGTTTAAGTTTCCTTAATTCTTCGTTTGTGAGAATTGTTGCATTACTACTTATTATTGCTTTACTTGATGAAGCATCATTAAAATTAGCAGGATCATTATCAGTATTTGCAGAGTTATTTATATCTTGTGTTTCTTGTGATCTACTGTACTCAAAGTTATCCAGATATTGTTGATATGCCGCTTCTGCATCAGCTTCACCTTTTTGAGTTTGATAGTCTTTAACCCATTCTTGATAAGATAATGGTTCAGTTGCTTGTTGAGTTTTAACTGTTTGCTGTATATTAGCAAGCATATCTGTATTAAATTCACCAGCTTGATTAAATGCCTTTGCTTGTAAACTAGCTTTTACCGGAGTAAGATCAGTAACCCAAGTTATTGGTTCTTCTGGCATAATCTCATAACCATTTGGTACAACATTGTTGTATTTAAGAACAGATCTATTTCTACCATTTTCAATCAATATGTTTCCTCTATAACTCATTCCTTTCTTGTTAATCAATCTGTACACTGGAGCATCATCTTCATTAATACCTATGTACTCATACAAGAACGTAGTTCTAGGATCATTGTTTCTATCTAATTTTACTTTTTTAAATGGTGGAAATATAGGTTGACCATTCTGATTGAATGAAATTATAGATTGAGATTTCTTGTCATATATAATACCAGGAATCTGTACTTCTGCTCCTCTCTTGTTTACTACAGTAAAACCACTATCTTCATGAGGTAACGCCCTATACACAGGTCTACCTTCTTCTTCAATGGTTTCTCTACTAGAATCTAATACATAATAATCAATAGTAGGAACTACGTGATCATTCCACCATAAGTCTTTTATTACTTGGAATACTTTAATATCCTTGACTGCATCATCAGGATTTCGTTCTAAATCTCTAATGTAATCAAAATAACCTATTTCTTCTCTAATTGAATTAGGTACATATCTAAAGATATTGTTTTTACCAAATGCATCCCCAGAAGTATAGAAAGCATACAATGCAAGATCTTTTGCAAAATCTCTTATTTCCTGATAATCGCTATCCCACAATTCTTCCCAAGCTCTGATGATTTCATTTTCTAAGTTATTGTCACCACTCTTGTTTGGTTTGTAAGCAATAAAATCAGGACCATTTAATTCAGTGGTATCCTCCTTTGGTCTACTAAAGATGTTATTAATAAGTACATTTTCAAATGAACCATCACTACTTAATAAATCTGGATATTTACCACTTCTTACATCAGATTTAATTTTATCTAATCTCTTAGAAATACTATTTGGACCACCTAGCAAACTACTAAGCTTTATTCCATTTTCAGCTAAATACTTGTTAAAGAAACCAGCTTTATATGTAGCTTCCATACTTCTGGTAATATTGTTGATATATGTATCATCACTAATTGCATAACCTTTAGTATAGAACTCTATTAATGTTCTTAAGTTTTCAAATTCCGGAGTAAGTCTAATCATTGTATTTTGGAAGGCAATTCTAGGGAATATCAATGCATCTTGCATTTTCTTACCTAAGAATGTATTTGAAAATACTTTTATAGGATCTTCAAACACTTGCTGTTCTACCATGAATTGTTTCCACTTATCCAAGAATGCACTTTGTAAACCAAAATTATTACCAAAGCGCTTAGTATCAATTTGAGACAATGTAGTTAATTCAGACAAAGATCTTGAGAATGGGTTAAGTTCTTGATAAGTCTTCATAATGAGCAACTGATTGTAGTACCAATCAAATGTTTCTTCTTTTTTCAATTGCTTCTTTAAGTAATTGACATCGAACATCTTTTCTCTTTGTTTAACACCTACACCTTTATCATTCAAAAAGTCTAAAAGTTGATCATATTTACCTTTAGATAAAGATTTTGCTTTCTCAAAATATGTATTCCAAATAGTTCTATATGCTAGACTTTCAGGATTTTTGTTTTGTGTATCTACATTATAAAAGCCAGAGTATTTGTCATATTCTATTGCAAAGTCTTTTAATATCTGTTGAGGCAAGAAATAAAATGTACTTTCGCCTTTACCAGATCTAATCAAGAAGTTAGTCATATTAAATGTTAACTTCCTTACATTCAATCGAATGATGTATGGGTCTTTTGCAACGTCCACATGGGCATTAATCAACGCTGATAACCAGTCAAGGATATTAATCTTATTTCTATCATTACTCTGGATACCATACAAATTGCTTATACCATAGTCTCTTAAAATTTTATTTGGTTTAAATCTTAATTTGACCAATTGAGTAAGAACTTGATGAGCATTTGCTAATGCAAATGGACCAATACCAAATTTACCACCATTCAATTCCGCTTTAGTTCTACTCTGGAATGCTGGAGTGGCATAATACAGTTGGGATTTGCTTGTACGTTTACCTTGCCCAGTTATTGTATCTACTTCTTTAAGAATAGTATCTTTTAAGTAATCGGTTACTGTATCTAGTGGTTGTCTAGCTTCTGCGAAGTTCAATGGGTTAGAAATAACTGATATATACATATCAAGAAGCATATTTTCATTTGCTTCCTTTGAATTAGCTTCAAAATCAGTTTTACCATTATATCTTTCGTAGACTTTACGAACTATGGTTTCATCATCTAAGCCAGCTTCTCTGAGTCTGTTAGTGTAATCTTCTTTGGTCTCAAATTTGATTCTATTACCATTCTTATCATAATTGTACCTAGCAACAAATAACTTATCAATATCGAAGTCAGAACCAGTAAGAGATGTAAATTCATCAGGTAATGTGATAGTATCACCAATTTGCTCAGGATACAAATCTACTACTTTAAGAGCTGCAGTTGACGCTTGACCTTGAGCAGGGATACGATAACCCATTGCAAGAGCTTTAGAATTCGGACCAACAATATCATGATCTATCAACCACTTTTTAGCTTCACTGAAAGTCTTTTTATCGTAATCAGGAATTATGTGTTTCAATAAGTTGATTGAAATAACACAATCCATAGTACCATCGGTATTTGCGAATCTTAACTTTCTTTCATTTTGTACATCTGAATTTACAGCAATTCTATTGTACAATATCGAAGACATTTGAATAAACATACCACCAGGTAAGTTGGTATCAACAATTGATTTATTCAACATTGATATAAGACCGCTTTCTATCCAAGAGTTATCAGATAAACCAGAAATTGGTGCAACAGTTTCACCATTTTCAACATCCAAACCATTAATAACATTGTCATTCATGTTTGAACTTAGAGCTTTGCGTTGCATAATTTCAGCAAATCTTTGTACACTTACTTGGGGTTTATCTGGAGTAATACCAAAATCTCTTTCTATCTCTCTTCTACCAGCTTCAGTAATGGCATTATGAGCACCGTTAAAATTATTAATCAACTCATCACCATTATATACTTTACCATCTGGTGTAGTATATTTCCATGCACTTCTGATATTACCCATGGCGGCTTTTTGTGCTTGAGATACAAACATTTGTCTTTCTGCATGGTGAGGATCAGTAATTAACTGGCGTCTAAAGTTAGTTAAAGACTGTTTGTGAGTAGGCATTGACATCAGACTGTCCATGTCTATTTCTTTATTAGTCTTATCTTTATAGATTCTTGATTTAACCTCTTTAGCCCTTTGTCCTACTTTTACTGCGGAATCAAAAGCAAGCATATGGATATTACGTGATTGCATAACTTCCAATACTTTACCCATGTCCCCAGTAGAGAAGATACGATGTACGGGGAACATTGCCATCTTATCAAACACTGGTATATCCCTTTTAGCACCTACATCGTAGTGATCACCAAAATACATGAATTTCAAAGGCTTCAATGTAACAGCTAATGCTTCGGCATATGTATCCATATCTGCTTCGAGATCTGCATTTGGATCATTAAGTAAATCAAATGCTTTTGCTACTTGTGGTGTCCAGCCATCTACTCTACGTACTAATTCTTTGTAAAACTCTGGGGATATTAATACTGTAGCATCAGTTTGATTTACTTTGCCTTTAGGGTTAAGATAGCCATCAAATTTATCTCTTACTATAAGATTAGCTGCATCTTCTACATCCTGAGGTAAAGCTTCAGAACTATCATAAGTTCTAATTGCTTCATCTAATGTCATGTTATGCATTTCCTGAAGTAATCGTATAGCTGCAGATCTTTTAGCATACTCTGCAATTCGATCAGCTTGTCTACTTACGATAACATTATCTGATAGTGTACCTACGTTCACTTCAGTGAGATCTGCCATTGGATTTCCTTCTTCGTAGTCTATTCTTGGAGTAACACCAGTGGATAATACCTCACGTAAACGTTTAATTTTATCTACAGGGTTTTTGTAGTAGGCTGGATCTTTTATAAAAAGTTTCTCAAATTCAATTACTGAAGAAATGGTATTGGCAAAATAATTACCAATCATTTCAGCAGCACCAAGATTTTCGCTATAATTAGAAACTGTTGCAGATTTTTTATAATGTGATGATGCTTCTTCTAATGCCTTCTGTGGTAATGCTAAACTCGTTACACTAGCTATTTTATTACCATCCCATTTAATTATACCTAATTCTTGTGCATAATTTAACTCATCTTTAAATGCATCCCACAGGTAGTTATTCATTAGATTTGCTTTTTCAGCATTACTGAACTTATTCCAATTATTTCTTATTTGAGAAATAATAGAAGTTCCATATTCATTACCACCAAGATCTTCTGCTAGGTCTAATGCTTCGTTAAAGTTCGAAAAATCTTTTTCAAATTCAATACCATTTAACGTAGGTCTTTCTTTCAATTTAAAGAATCCATTGAAGTATCTGAATCTATAACCATTTCTATTTCCTGTATCATAGTTCTTTACTTTTTGTTCTTCAGTTAAATTATTTTCATTCTTGTAATTAAATTCAATGGTATCTAATTCAGTTTCAAAGTAATTAATAAATCTTTTAAGAATTTGAGCATCGAATTTTATTTCACCATTACTTACGTCAAATGGATTTTTAAAGTTGTTTATTGCAGTACCATATAATGTGTTATATGTTTGAGAATCACCCATAGTAGGTAAGATAATTCTACCTGCTCTGGTAAATGTCATCTTAGCAATATAGTCTTCAAGAGGGGATATTTCTGTGTACTTACGTCCTTTATCTGCACTACCTTGTTCTTTAAAATAAACAAGAGTTTCAAATCCTATTTTACCTTTAGCATCTGCATTATTATATAAATTTGTTAACAATACAGAACCCTTGAAGTAATTAGGATTGGTATTATTACCAGTATTGTATAATACTTTGGTAAGTGCTTCTACTGTTGCTGGGTCATTATCTAATCTTTGAACCATATCAGACAAATAATTGTGTTCTGATATAGGATACAACAATTTACCATCAGTAGATAATACTGATAATTCATCAGAAGAAGGATGCAACATTGCATATGTCTCAGCGAGTCTTCCTAAGAATTTAGAATCAGCATAATATTTTGTAATACTTCTATTGTATTGACCAGGAACTACACCACTTTCTTGAATTTTTGCCAAGTCCTTTACTTTGGAATTAAAGAAGAAGTATATACTCTTATTGGATCTATCTGATAACATTGAAACTAATGCTTCAGTAGGATCTGAATTATAATATTCCTTAGTAAGGAAGGAGTTTAATGATTCTAAATCAATTTCTACTCCAACTTTATTAAGTAAATCAACTATCTTGTTCTTAATAGTAATTAACTTCTCTGGTACATACTCTTTATAAGTTTGACCATTTACTAGTTTCTTGTTAGGTGTAGTTTTGTATTTTTCTACAATCTTTATTATTTTATTGAATTCATTGTTGATTTCTCTAGCTACGAATTCTTCAGACTCACTAACTTTTGCTTTAAATAAGTTATCAGAAGTATCTAATACACCACTGTTTGTTATTAAATTGTAATTCCAACCCTCTAATATATTTTTAGATACTTTATTTGCATTCTCATCTTTAACATACAAGTTAGTTTGTTCATTACCGTTTTCATCTTCAACTTTTTCTGATAAAATACCAACTAACTTGTGTCTAGCTTTACGGAATGTATTTCTAAACTGAGTTTGTAAATTCTCTCTTGCTATTTTTTGAACTTCGTCCTCTTGAATACCTTTCTTTTGTACATATTCATTCGTAATCTTGTATAATTCATTATACAAAGTTTTAAATAATGGTGTTACTTTAGCAAGTTTTGCACTCTTGTCCATCATTCCTTTGAATGTGTTTTCAGAGTGAATTTCATTAATAATTGTATTCCAAGATTTATCAAAGTCGACCATTAGAGGTAAGCCTGTAACAGGACTCTTTATTGCAGCAACACCTTGTACTTGAGTCACAGTGCCATCAGGATTTGTTTTTTGTTTCATGACAAATTCTGTTCTAGGCATTGTTGCAATGAAAATCTTTATAGATGCAAGAGCATTATCTTTAACTGAAACAGCTAATTGTTCTTGAATGTAGTTAGCCATCTGATCACCTACATCATTACCAACTGCTTTCTCATCAATCTCTGCATCAATATTTTCCTGCTTATCCACTGCTCTTATTTGATACTCATTTAATTTATTTATAATTTCTGGTTTAAATACAGTATCAAATGTATTGTATATTTCATTTCTAACTTCCCCTTGCTCCTTAGTAATAGTTCCTTTTTCAACTAACTTTGCTGTTATTTCTGGTTTTAATGCAGCTTTCAACACTCCGTAATTAAGATTCTGTAAATCATCACGCAATCTTACATTATTTAATGTAAATAAAGCACCTACAAGTGAATTTACAGTTTCTTTAAATTGTGTGTTATTAATGTTTTTAAATTTATGACCTCTTACCTTAAATGGGGCACCTGCACCTTTATATGCAGCAAGAAATTCATTTACAGCATCTGAATTTTGTTTAGATCTATTATAATAACCAGAAGCGATTCTATTAAAAATATTATCGATGCTAGTATCAGTTCTCCAAACCCATTTACTTATGAAATTCTTAATAGCTTTCCAAGCTCTTTTAAGAAGATTTAATTCAGGATCTACTTTATTTAGCATGTACTGTCTAAAGTCTTCTGCTAAAGCTTCCTCTACTTGTTTGTCACTTCCAACAAAACCAGTTCTATTTCTATAGAATTCATAGATTTTCTTTCTTTCCTTTGGAGAAATAGTTAACAATGACACTCTATGGAATGCTTCATGATACAATGTACCACGTTCTGCACCTTTCCATAGTATAGTAGAATCTTTTCTGACAAGACCCATAGCATATTCATTACCACCAAGTGCAATAGCATCTTCAACAATATGTAAAGAATCTTCTGGTAATCCTAATTTATTTCTAAACCATTGAATTTCCTCTGGAGTTACTACTTCTGATATGTTACCTGTAACTTTACGAGTAGGTATATCAAAATCTTCATCAATACCCAAGCTCAAAGGATCTATTTCTCCATCATTAGTTATTTCATCTATATAAGAATCATCTTGAGTGGTGGCTTCAGAAGTTGTAACATCTTCAGTAATATCTGCCTGTGGTTCTGGGATACTAGGAATATTTGGCAATGAACTAGCTTTATTTTCAGCAGCTTCTTTTACTTCAGTATTGTTGATCTTTCTTGGTACTTTCTGAATGTCTTCAGCATATGCAAAAGAATCTTTGAACAGTTGATCATCTAAATCACTTCTTATTACACCAGCTTTTTCTAATACTCCCATAGTATAAACTGGAGTAGAAGAAAAGAAGTCATCCTTAGTAAGAGTTATACCTGGAATAATTTCAATTGAATCAACAGAATTATGATTAAAATAATCATATATTGAAGGTAATGCTTCTTTTATAGGTCTAAAGAAATTCTTTCTAGCTATACGCCAATGGAATTCCATTAATGCTTCAACTATATCGTTTTTATCTTGTGTAGATAAATTACCAATATTGAATGTTTTTTCACCAATTATTAGATTACCTTTGTCATCAATGTACAATTGTTTCTTTCTTAAGAAGTCAAATGTAATATGAGAAGGGGTTACTTTAGTAGCATCTCCAAATCTAACCATAAAGTCAATTAATTCTCCAGTAACAATTCTTGTGTCTCTGTACTCAGAGTTAGTATTGGTGCCATAGTTAATTAACAAATTGGCTAAGAATTCAGCTTGTTTTCTATCAAATCTTTGAAGAGTTAATTGTAATGGTAGCATTTGGTCTGAGAAAGTATTAGACTTTGGTGGATATATAAATAATGCCCCACTACCTCCTTTGCCTGGTAACATCTCACCATTGGCTCCTATTATATCAGAATCTTTTATGATACCATCACTTATACCAAATGTTACATTTTCTGGGGTTATTTTACGATAGTCGTGAGGTACTGCCAATCCTGTTACTTCATGAATTGGTCTAAATACTGCTTTACCATCTTTTCTTAAAACTTTTGGGAATCCTTTACTTCTAACAATTGTACTAGGTACTACCAATTCATTATCTGTTTTAGACTCTATTGCAGAAATTATTGCATTTCTGAATCTACGCAACTCAGCAACAGATAAATCGTTAGCCTTGTTAATAAGATCAACATCCTCTTCTGTAAGCCTTCCTTTAGGTACAGCAGCTAGTTTAGCTGCTAAAAAAGCTCTAGCTCTAGAAGGAGTTTTAAAAGCCATAGCATAATCACCAGTATTGTGGTGTACTAACATTATGATAGATGCGGCGTCATATGTACTAGGATCATTTTCTTTATATGGTTTTTGTCCTTTCTCTGTATAGTCTTTGTTTATAACAAACTCACAGAAACTGCTATTAAAGAAGTTTGGATCTTTTATCCTTTCTGCTAACTCTTTACCTGGTTTAGTACCAGGATACATAGGTGTAGATGAATCAGAATTAAAATATAGTGTATGAGAAACTTTATCTCTTACCATTTCTTCCATTTCTAAAGATCCATCCAAATCTCTAGTTTCAGAATCCATATCTGTTCTTCTGCTCATTGTAGATTCCGCAGCAAGTTTTCTGCGAGCCCACTTCACTTGAGATTCTTCAGTTACTTCAGGATTAGAATTGTTATATGTTTCAGATACTTTCTTATCTTCCTCATCAGAAACAGCTTCAGAGTTTGCAAAATCTATTAAAGCTTTTTCATCAGCTCGTTCAAATTCTATTTCATCTTCTTCATTTTCTTCATTTTCTTGAGTTTCAACAACTGGTTGAGGTTTAGATTTAGGTTTGCTTTCAGTATCTTCTGTTTCCGGTTCTTTTTTTTCTCTTACTTTGGCTAAAGTTTCTTCAAATTCTTTGCTTAACTCTTCCAAACCTTTATTAGGAAACTCCTCATCTTTCTTTATCTCTACCTCTGCTACTGGTATCTTAGTATCAATGTCAGGAGTAGCCCTATCATCCATTATAGGAGTCTTTGGAGATTCAACCTTTTCTTGTTCTACTTTAGAAGCTACTTGATTATCTACTTGAGTTTCGTTGTTAGTAATAGGTTGTTGATTATCACTTTGATTAACTGCTTCTCTAGACATTTCTTTTGCAGCTTCTGTTTCAACAACATCTTTTGCATTTTCTTCTACTATCTTTGATGACTCATCTGAATTGTTTATATACTTATCAATTCTTTCTTTTATTTTTTTGCCTATTTGTTTTTTTGATTCATCAGAAGCATTGTTGAAATTTATGAGTTTGCCATCTTCCAAAGTATTACCAAAGATTTCATTCATCTTGTGTTCTGCTATTAGAAGATCGTGGTTTGCAATCATTGTGTTAACATAGCTATCAACACCTTTGCCAACTAAATTAGGAGTTGCTACAAAGTTTGGGCTAAATTTAGTACCTTCTGCCAACTGATTTAATTTAACATCTATATCTTTTAATATCTTAGGTATCTCTTTTGATATAGATCTACCAACAGCATTTGATTCATTTGTTATACCAAATTTTTGTTGATTTTCTTCTGGTTTAGATTCAAGTGCTGTTTTTAATTGTTCTAACGCTTGCTTTTGAATATTTAATTTAGTTAATGCTACAGCAGTAAGCTTTTCTTCTGGAGAATAATGGTTTAACATTTGATCATTTTCCAGAGTAGTATAGAAATTATTATCTGCTTCTTGTGCCTGATTAGCATTGTCAAGTGCTTCTTGTGCATCTATTGTTGCCAAGTGTTGCAACCCAATTAAAGTATTATATTCAGTAGTCCCAGGATTGTAACCAATAGTTTTACCAATGTTCTGATTTACTTTAGATTTAGATAAACTAAAGATATTATTTGCAGTAGCTATCTCATCATTTAAATCTTGTTCAGTGATACCTTCTGGTAGATTGTACTTGTAGTTTTCAAGTACATCAAGTACATTTTGTTGATAGTTTAATTTTTTGTTTGCCATCTCAGAGTAGGACATAGCTTTGATCATTGCATCTTTTTTACCAATGTGATCTGCAACTACGTCTCTTACAAAAGAGTTGGCAGTCATGTCTTTGTAAGTCTTTAACCCAGAATGATAAGCAATTGTAGGTCCACCCATGTATAAACCTAATGCAAAACCACCTTTTACATCATTCCAAAATTGTGGATCATTTGCTAATTCAGATTCAGTATCTATTCCAGACAATATTTTTGCAGTACGATAATTTGCATCAGCTAAACCCATCAAAGATTGAAAAATGCTGCTAGACTTTCCATCATACTTACCTGAAATATAATCATAATCAAACACATCTTGATTAGCTTCTTCAAATGCTTCTCCAGTAGCAGAGAAACCTAATCTACCGAGTGCCTTGGCGGCTTGTAAGCTAGCATTTTTTACTGGAGAATTATATGCAAGTCTAGCATTAAATCCAGTATAAGCATCTATAAGTTTATTGTATTTACTTGCTGCAGCTTCAGTTAATTTTGTACCTGTTTTTAATAATGGATTTAAAGCAGTTTTAATTGGAGCTGTTATTATTTTACCCATAGCTTTGCCAAGAGGTGCAAATACTAAAGCAGATTGAGCAACATCCATAGCAGATAATGCCATGTTGTTATCATAAACTCTTTCTAATCCATTTTTCAGGGATCTTTTTGCATTGGCTAAAGTTGCATCATCTATGTTTATTTCTCCAGATATAACTCTATCGATTATTTCATCATCAGAGATTTTAGAAACATCTACATTAGGGTTTTGTTGTTTTAACTGATTTCTACCAATTTCAGCATATTGTTTAATATCAATGCCTTGTTCCTTTAGATTATCTTCAATTCTAGATCTATATGCACCATATACTTGAGCTAAAGATTCTCTATGTCTACTGTATATATTACCAGCAACACTAGCTGCAGTAGCTGCAATTGCACTACCCCACCCAATTAAATTAGATGCAGCACCAATTCCAGGGACAGCGTTCAATGCTCCAGTAGTAGCATAGTGTCTACCTAACCACAAAGCTCCGGTAGCTAAAGCATCTGCAATATAACCATCAACAGTTGCCATAGAAGAACCTGTTAAACCTGGACCAGCGTATAAGAAATAATCTGGGGAATACCAAGGTTTATCTTGAGCTCTTTGTTCCTTTATTCTAAATTCAGAAGACGGTGTATAATTTTCAGATCTTTCTCGTAAATCAGAATATATATTATTTATTTCTTCATTTACTTTAGATCTTTCTTCTTCCCACGATTTTCTAGAATTACTTAGATATTCAATTCTCGCATCAATGTTATCACCTTCTTTTTCACCATATTTAGACAAGATGCTATCGTATTGCTCTTGTCTATCTGCTAATGTTCTTTGGAGTTGAAAGTATTCAGATATTGCATTTTTGTATTCTTCAGAATTCTCATCCAAAGTAGGAATAGTATTTTCAAGATTTTTAAGCTTTTGCTTATCACTAAGAAAATTCAATTCATAATCAATATCATCTAATACGGGATTTATATCCTTAGCTAATTTAGCTCTTTCTGACATTAGATTAATTTGATCTCTACTATTCATGAAAGTAGTCCATGCATCTTTTAAGTAGCTCTTATCTTTAAGAGTTTCCTCTGGATTTTCTTTGTCCAATAGATACATTTCTTCATAATCATCAATTGGTGTTTGTTCCAATTCACGATCATATCCCGTTTTAATCTTTGTTAAAGGGGAATGCTGGGCGTTTACTTGTCGTATAGCCGCAGTAGTAGCATTGGTTTTAGAAGGTATTAAACCAGCATTGTATTTGTCTAATATAGATGTTTCCATATATTATTGTAACAGATTAAGCATAGTTTGATAAAGTTCGATATCAGAAGAATATGATTCGTTATATGAACTATCATATAAATCATTTTGTAGTTTAGACCCACCATGTTCTTTATTGACTTCTTGATCAAAAGTCATTCTTGTCATACCATATGGATCAATTGGTTCCATTGCATCAAATGTAAAGTATTCTCCAGTAAGAGCTGCACCACCTCTGGTGTCAGAGTGACCCCATGCATCTTCCACACTTTCACCTTTTATTGGCTTAACACTTAAACCAACTTCAGATGTTAAACCCATAGTTTTATTAACCATTTCTTTAAAACTGTCAACATCATAGTTAGCATTTCTTATAGACTGAATAGGTATCTTAACACTAACCCTTTGAAATAATTGTGGTTGGCCATTGGATTCACCTACCATTATTTTGTTTCTAGGCACCTTTATAACATCTTGGAATACTCCAGATTTTAGGTCTTCTGCAAAGTTTCTATTAAGTCTTGAATTATCCTGAACAGTGTATTTCATAGAAGGAACCTTCATTACTTTGTTTACAAAGTCTGTGGACAATATTAACCCATTAGTATCTGGAATAGTAAATCCATTAGTTATAGCATCATTACTATTGATTTCTACTTCTTTAGAAGATTTTATTTTATTGTAACGGTTCATAACTAATCCTGAAGTAGGATAAGTAAGCTCGTTCAACACCCTGGACGCAGTATCATAGTACAATGGTAACTTTTCTTGTTTTACTCCAACAGCTGGGAATATATCAGATTGTTTAGCAAACATATCCCTAACATCCTCTGCATAAGCATTTGCCATAGCTTCATTACTGTAGTTCTTTGATGCAGATTCTTGGTATGCCTTATACATAGTGTTGTATTCTTCTGGAGTAATAGCACCTAGTTCTAGAGCATTAGCAGCGTCTGTCAAAGTCTGTATCATAGATGCTTGACCTTCTATAAATGATCTTGTTCTAGTTAGATTTGGATTATTTTGCATTTGACGCTTTTCTTGAACTACTGCGTCATTATACAATTTAGTATAAGCATCTGGATAATCAGTTGGTTGTTCACCATTTTTTCCTTTTCGTGTAGCTGCAACTCTTAAAGCTTGTTGTTCTTTCAAAGCTTGCATTGCATATGGGTCTACTGTAATATTATTTCTAATGTATTCTTGATTATCTATATATGCTCTTTCCATAAAAGCATTTGCAGCATCTTCAGCAGTTGCTCCAGGGTTCTGTTTTAAGTACACTTGCATATGCATTTGAGCCTCAGGAGTAGATAGTATACCACTTTTATTTTCATCCAATATTTTTTTAATTTGATCCCCAGTTACACCAGTATGAATAAAACCATTGGATCTACCCAAATAGCTATCTTTAAGATTATTTACATATTTATCTGTAAGATCTTTTATTGATTGATAACCTAGTGGAGATACATCATTATAAATGCCTGAAGTAAGTGTGTTATAACCAGTAAAATCAACATCGTGCCACAAGGGATTATATTTACCTTCTAGCATTAGACGTTGATTTACTTTTTGTCTCTCTCTTAAACCTTCAGCACTTTGACGAAGCATGCTTAGTTTAGCCCTGTCTACATTATTTATTGCTGAATATATTTTGGATCTCCCTTCTGCGGTTTTTATCATGTCTAAGTTTTTAGACAATTCTTCAGCCACAGGCAAAGCTCTACCATAAGTTTCATCATAGTATGCTTTTGTGTCAGCAGCGGATGGAGATTGAAATTCAGCCCATTTGTCCAAAGCTGTTGAATAATCTTTTAATGCTTGATCTACATTTTCTTTTGCCTGCTTCCCAAGTGTATACAATTGTTCAAATGGAATTGGAACGTATGTATTTATGAACTCTGCTTGTGCAGGATTGTCATATCTATTTACCATATTAAACTCTATTTCTAGTTCTTGTTAATAAATTATCCACTTGTTCTTTAGTAAATCCTTGACTTAAGAAATCAGCTAAGAATGGTAGTGTCATTTGATCCCTACTAGATTGATTTTGCATTAGTCTATTTACTTGAGACCATTTACCAAGTTGACTAGTTGCAGTTGCTCCAAAGTTTCTAGCAGCAGCTCTATTTCTAGCATTAAGATCATTGTACATATTTTCACTTTGTACAAATTGTTGTCCTAAATTATTAAGAGTATTTGCGTATTCTCCCAAGTAAGCATTATCAGCATTTTGTTTAGTTGCATACATATTTGCATTAGAAGCATATTCATCAACAGCAGCTTGAGTTCTTGCTGCTAAATTAGAACCAGTGTTAGCATTAATGTTTGCTAAGTTATAGTTTGAAATAGCTCTTGATCTACTGTTAGCCAATCTTGCGGGTTCAATATTCATTCTACGTCTAGCCATTGTACTTCTAACTGCACCAGCATATGGGTTTAATACTAATGGTTCTTCTTCTGGTCCTCTTAATGACTGCAAAGCATTATACACTGTAGGAGCCAATGATAACCAATCTGGTGAATATCCATTTTTTGGCTTACTGAGTGCACGTTTTTTAGTAGTTTCATCTGCAGATGCTGGTATATTTACTGGAGTAACAACATCATCCCAATCTATTGTCATACTAGTATTTACTAGTGGTATTGTTGGTTCAGATAATCTTTGAGTAGTAGTTTTAGTAATGTTGGGTTTGGTTGTCTGTTTGGTGGTTACGGAACCAGTAGTACTAGGAGTTTTTGTAACTTGTTTATTCGATGCATTTGTGTACGTGCTTGTTACAGTTGGTTCAGATCCAATCGGTCGAAGAGGTATGTCAACATAGATTGGCTCGTCGTTTGCATATGTGATTGCATCTACTGTTTGTGTTGGATATGAAAACCAAGCACCAGTAGTAGGAGAACCAATTGATAAAGGATTCATAGATGTACTTCTATTAAATACTTTACTAATGTTGGTGTCACCAGTATAATCCATAGAAGTGGCAGAAGGCTTTGTATTTCTTGCAGATTCTACAGCTTTAGTTATGTTCTTGTTATTTATAAGAGGACCAAATATGCGTTTTGGAAAATACCCCAATGCTTCACCAAATTTATTTAATCCTGTACCAAGTTCATCAAAGAAATCAGAGTATGCAGCGTATGTATCTGCATTCATCTTACTTCTAACATCGTCTACAGTTTTACCCTTACCATCTGCATATGCAGGTATTCCTTTTACTTTGGGTTTAACTCCTTTAGCAGCTTTAACTGCTTCTTGTTCTGCTAATAATTTATTGTAAGCTTTATTAGCATTTATTTTATTTAATCTGTTTGTATTTTCAGCAAACTTGTCTTTGCCTTTGCTAGGTTTCGTCATCTTAGATAATATTTGTCCTTCCTTAGCAAATGTGTTCTTTGTACCAGGTCTTTTAATTTTGTCAGATAACACAGATTCCAAAGTAGACGCATCAACTAAATGATTATCTGTGCCTGGTTGAGTATTTGGAACTTGAACAATATTTCCATAATCATCTCTAACCACTTCATTGTTGTCCAAGTAAGCTAAGTCTGGGAGTATTCCACCATTCTCAAATGTATATGCAAGATCATTATCATCCCAATATTCTCCTTCAGTTTCAGCTGCGGCATTCATACCTATTTTAGTTTTATTGAGAGTTTCTTTTCTGCGTCTTAACGCTTGCATTTGTTTCTTGCGTTTAATTGAACCAATAAGTCCACTCACTAATCCTAATCCACCACCAACAGCAGCACCAATAGGACCACCTACAGTGAGACCAGCACCGGCTAACGAAGCTGCACTGCCAATAGTACTACCTGCAATATCACCTGTTGAACCTTCTTCTGATAAACCAGAAATGGCAGAACCAAGTACATTAGCTCCACCAAGGTAGTTTGACAATTGATCCATGCCAAACGCATATGCTGGTATAGTCTTTTTATTGTTTTTCTTTTTCATATTATATCATTGAGTATCTATAAGCTGTACTAATGTATGGTACTTTAAATTCATTACCACCATTGCAATCATACTTGTAACTACAGATGAGATATTTTCCTTTCATTCTATCCTTATATGATTTATTAGCCAGTTGTTCTACTTCATTAAGCTTCAAAGAATTACGAGGAATTGCAAATTTATAAGTATCCTCTCTATAATCAATATCTGCACTAGTTAATGTCTCACTAGTTTGTCTTTTTGTAGTAAATAATATCAAATTAAAGTTAGTATCCGTAGTAAAATCACCACTATATTCAACATTGTCAAATGTCTTAGTTTGTGGATAATCTTTATTTACTACAAATTCTATTTCGGCCACTTTTGCTTTGTCAGAATCTAGATTTGCTTGATCTCCACTATTATACTTAAACAATTTTAATGATTTGAACAAGTATAGTTTATCACTAAATTCTGCGTAATAGTCTGGGTTGTAATTATAAAATGAAGTGAATACTCCTAATTGCTCATTAAAAGCTAAAGTTTTATCTCCCAGAGTAAACAGAACTTCATTATATTTCTTATCATAAACTGCAATAGGATCTTTTTTAAATAAGTCTTTATTCTTATTCAAATAAGATTGAACTCCTTTTAATTTAGATACAGTTTGTAATTGACCATTAAAACCACATATCTCATTACGTTTACTATCATACCAGTATACAGTACTATCTGATTGAGTGTTTGCTCTTAACTGGTTAGGACTTTCACCATTCATTGTAGTAAAGTAGTCATATCTATCTAGTATACCACCAATACCTAGAGTAAGAGTACCGGGATTATTATCAGTTATAATAGAACGTTCGTTCACTGCAACTGTGCCAAAAGCGTCGGTTTGCCAGAATACTAGATTGTTTTTAAACAGCTTCATATCATTAATTGGACCAAATTTAGTATCCACATCAATATAGTTAGCTACTTTAAATTTCGTCCATGAATCAGTAACTTCATTATTTGTCTTTAGTTCTGAAGATATGATACGAGTATCTGTTAATAGATTATCTATGTTATAAATAGATTCAGATACAAACTTCTTTGCATTAGGTTGAGCAGAATAGGCATCATTGTATGCATATGATGGAGTATTCTGAGTATATAAATCACCAACAGTAATTATATCATCTTCTACAAAATGATTAGCATATCCATTACCGGCTTGATAAGTTCTATTTATAGATGAATCAGCATGAGTTAATGCTAGGTTTACACTTGATTCACATGGTATAAAAGCACCTAAGAATAATCTATTGGCTTTATTGTTATAATAATCATCTGTATTATAACTAAACATACAGTTATTGTAATCAAATATGTTTAGATAAGTATCTCCACCATAACATAGTACTGTGGAAATACTAGATTCAGCAGTAGCACCTGTAGTAATATACACAGAATTCTGTACAGCAGAGTAAGAATTACCACCATATGCATTTACACTTTGCTTCATGTTACACAAAGCAACTGAATTAACATATCTGTAACTAGAAGTACTTACAGCTAATGGTATGTTAGCAATCATGTTGTTGCTCTTAAATATGGAACATATTCCATGAGGACCATATTTTCTAACATTGTTTGCATCAGTCTTATCTACTTCACCATCTCCTGCGGTTCTAATATTATCCCATACCCAGTTATAATATACTTTATCACCAATAGTAATTGCTTCGGCATTATACCAAGGTTGATCACCATTTGTTAACCAAGGACTGCTTGGCCCTGCATATTTTGCACTCTCTACTGCAGCAGATTGAACACCATTTTCAACATATAAACCATAGTATTTAGCAAGTAACGCTGAATAGAAATCATCATTATTTATTACTATTGCTCCATTAGCAACATAACCATTACTAGACTGACCTCCTAATGTTTTGGTTGGTTTTATTGTAGTACCATCATACTTTATAGATCTAGCATTTGCTAATACTTTTAGAGATCCATCCGTTATTCCCCAATCACCATCTGCAGTAATAGGAGATGTCATAATCCCTACCTTTTCAACTGTTTGAAACTTATCAATTAATGCATCTGCATTTTCTCTGTTAATTGCTATCTCTGGAGATACAAACATGAAATAATTGTTAGATTGTGTATCTGACAAGTTAAAGGTATATTGGAAATCTCCATTGTTGTGAGTCTTTGCATAGTAACCATGCTTATTTGAATAAGCTAGATATGGGAATGGTGTTAAGATGTTAGAATCTCTATCATAATTCGTAATGCAACTTACTACTCCTTGAGCTAATATAGTTCTATCAGATAGAGTTCTTTCGCATCTAACTATCTCATATCTTACTACGTCTGATGGTAAATTCTTTACTTCAAATTCAATACCAAGAGGTTTAGTAACAACTGATAAATTAGATCCATAATCACTAGCCTCATTGGAAGTAAAAAACTTATAACCAGAATCTTTATTAGATGGCATTCTTATATCACCTATCCAATGTACCGGTGATGCCAAACCTTGCTTATTATACAATACTATACCAAATCTATAAATCTCATCCCTCATATATCCTTTTACTTTGGACTCTATTTCGGCATTAGAATAGTTTGGTATTTTGTTACCAGATGATAAACTTATTGTATTTGATTTATCATTACCTTCATAGTTAATACCTAAACTAGTAAGTGATCTTGAAGAAGCATTGAATATAAATTCTTCGTTTATCATTCCTCTAGATGTAGTAGATGCATCTTCTAGTAAATCTGTAGTAATAAACCTATATGATACATTCTTGCCTTTTCCGCCTTGTATATATCCTCCTGTTGGAGAAGTAGTGTATTTGTATGCACTACCATCTACATTAAATGGACATATACAATCGTGGTCTTTAGGTATATTTGTAGTAGTTAATGCTGATAGAGCAAAGTTTAACGAAGAACCAGAGTTAGATAACAATAATACATTACCAGAAGAATTAGCTCTAAATGCTCTAGCATCATATTCTACATCCCATGTTTCCTCAGTAAGATTAGCAGCAAATAATCTATTATCTTTAGATTCTATTACTTCAGGTATAAATGTGTAATTGGCTAATGAATTAAATTCATCAATACTTAATTCCGATACTGAGCTACCACCTTTATCTTCATAGTTTATTACAGAACCAGTTCCAATAACTATATCATCTACTATGGATATTACAGGTACTTCATTCTTTGCCTTATAGAATAAAGAGATTATTCTAAGTCTATCAAATCCAGTACTATTGTTTCTTACTTGTAGCTTTATAGACTTACCAGTATTCTGTCCTTTAGAACTTCCTTTTACAGCATTATAATTTGTCTTTTGATCACCATCACTCAAATGATAAAGAGGAGTAAGTGGAGATATCGCAGATTCTGTACCTCTTACTTTGAACAATTGATAACAGTACTGTATCATTCCAGATTCTAAACTACCTGTTCCAAATCCATTAAATTCAAATGGTGCTAATGTAGCCTTTGGTAACATTACTATATTATCTGAAGTAATGTTCTCATTACTTTTTATATGGCTGTCGTCTACATTTATTACTTTGATTTGAGCATGTCCATCTACCCAATATACTTTTACATTATCTTTTGCTTCCCATCTACACACACTACTAATTGCAGCAACATTACTAGATGAAACTGTTATATCTAAAGGTCTATTGGTTACTACTTTCGTTACAATTGGTTCTTCTTGTGATCTAGAAAAATCAATTCGATATACATTATTGTTATTTGTACCATTAATCTTAGTAAAGACAATCGCCCAATCTCTTATTGTGGTAACGTGTATAATAGTTTCACCAGACAAATTTGAAGAAGATCTGCACGCTAAGAACCCTTCTATATTCTGCATTGCTGCAAAAGAAGATCCTTCATTTGTTAATATGCGAATGTTCTCTGCATATATATACTGGTTGTCTTTCAATACAGAGTAATCTACATCCATATTGAGTCCACCAGCAAATGTATTTGTTTGTCTAGTAGCGTTCATTTGCGTTATAAATTATTTGTCTTTCCCCAGTATGTGAATAAAAAGTATTGTGATCTCTAAATTCTGGAACGATTTTATTCCAATTATTTTTAATAGACTCCATACCATCTTCATTTGGCATCAATGCCTCAGCATATGCTTGGTTTCTATAAAAATTCCAAGATCTTCTAATATCGTAGTACACTTCTCGATTTAACTTACCATTCAAATACTCAGGATACTTCAGTTTCATTGTAACATACCAGTATATAGCTTCAGTATAAGAAGTTAAATCTGGTATTAAAGTATATCCATCTTCATCGGTAGGTATCGCACTGTATGATAATTTTAAGTAACCTGACGGAACATTACACATTATAAATCCAGGTTTGATACTATATTGCAATCCACCACTAGGATTTGCTGTATTGAACCCATCGTTATGTGTACGTTCGTTTATAAGATTTGAAATAATTGTACGTAGATTTTGATTGGTATTTAGTAATTCTAAAGCCTCTGTTTTATCTATGTTACCAATCATATCCACTACCAAGTTAACCATTGTATCCTCTTGTACAATCATATTTGGGTCACAATGTTCACAGCAATTATTATGACGGCATTCCTTTTTGTGGCCAAGTTCATCATAACAACCACAATTGCAACAACATTTGTCATGTCCCCAAACAGCAAATGAACCTGTAGCTTTCCTCATAGGAAACCAAGGTCCATCACAATTGAAAGAATACGCAACTTGATGTAATTGATGAAGATCACATGGTAACGACGCTTGATGTCCACACAGTTTTGTAATTGGAGTACCATCTTGACCAGATACTTTTGGAATAAACTGTGTAACAGCGCCAATCTTTTCAATTGCTTCTCCACACCAACTTCGTACATCTGATATACGGATGTCGTCTTCTTTCAAATCTAGATCAGCAATTATCTTAGCAATTACCGTTTTAATTGAAGTTAATTTTGTAATCATAATTCTCTATAATCTCTAATATGATTTTTGATAATCTGAGCAAGATGCCTTTTATTATCCCTTGTCATCACCAATTGATATTTGGTTTTATTTGGTGTTATCATATTCTGTTTATTCCAATATATTCTATATTTATAGAAGTTAGAATGTTCATTTAAATGATAAATAACTTTACCGGCTTTCTTGCTCTCAGCATAATCAATTCGAAGACTCTTTCCAGTATACTCTTTGGGTTTGTGTTTTACTATTTGAATGGTCCCCATTCTACATGGTAATTTAACCTCTTTTCCATTTTCTATTAATTCATCTCTAAGGTATTTAAAGTAATCATTTATTATATCTCTAAACACTCTGTATTCAACTTGATATAGTGGATTATCTTCTACATATTCTAAGTATGAATCATAAAAATTGTGTCCTGTATAAGCTTTTGTCTCCATTATTGAACTTTTACATCATTTGTACTATTGTTAGTAGTATCATTTGGCATTTGCAGCATCAAGTTTAATTCCTTACTAAAGATCATGTCTTTAATCGTAGGTATCATATTTGCAGGAACAGGATATGGTGTATCATCCCTATCAAAACATTCACCAATTGATGTTGGGTCCTCTAGTATACCATCTATTCTAACATACTCTAGATGTTCTGGTCCCATTATGTACAAATGATTTCCTTTAAGATATGCAATATAATCATTGCATGTATATTTTCTATTAATTTGATACTTTGCTTTGGTTTCAGTTCCAACTTGAATCAAATTACCATCTAAGTCTTTTACACAAATCAATCCAGATCCAAAATGTAAATCTATAAACTTTGGTAGTTCTTCATCAGATTTATAATTGTATCCATCTGTAGGGCAATTACGTACTTTAGAAATATGTAATGGTCCTATTGTTTGAACATACGATTCATTTATGTCTCTGCCTTTATCTAGATCTTGTTTGATCAAGTATGCTCTGTATTGATGAATCCATTGCTCTACTTGTATACGACTTAGATTTTCACTTTCTGATACATTATTATCTCTTAAGATGTTATAAATGTCGTCTATAATTGCGTTTAGTGAATTAAATGTCATTTCCACGAATTATTAATTGTTATTGTTATGGATTCTTTTTTATCCTCAGCTTTCTGAAGTAAAGACATAAGTTTTTCAAATGCTATTCTAGAGTCACTTATCCAATCTTCTTTTTCACCATCCCAAGTACCTACAAGTATACACCCTTCTGTATCTTTAGAACTATTACCAGTATGAATTCTAATCCCACTAAAATTAGGTACGTTAAGTATTTCTGGTAATATTTTCTTGAATCTTGGTGAATAAGTTAATTTAACTTCATAAGTACCTTCGGATATTGCAGTTTTACCATAAACTTTTTCTCCTTCTGGTCTCACTCTATCTTCAAGAGTGTCTGCTATGTGTTCCCCATCAACATACAATTCTCCAATGGTTGCAGAACTACCTAGAAAGATTCTATTTAATTTTAATTCCATTTTATGCAGCTGGCGTTTCTAATGCAGCAACTCTTGCTTCCAAAGCTTCATAATCACCTTCTAGAGTAGTCAATCTAAGATTTAAAGCTGAAATCAATTCTCTTACTTCATTATCGTTGTAATTAGATAGACCTGCAAGTTTAGATTTTTCAGCTGTTGTATAATCTTCAGTAGATAATTGCTTACCTTCCACTTTGTCTACTTTGGATTCTTTAAGAGTCTCAACATCTTGTTTTAAAACACTAATGTCCTCAGTAGCTTTATTATTAACTAAAACCCATTTAGTACCATCAAAGTATTTCAAATCCCCACCGTTTGGATTAGATGATAAATCTGCCCAATATTTAACAGAAGCAGGGTTAGGTTGAATTGTACTAGCTAGGATATCATATTTGTTATTGTATAATGTGCTCATATTATTTAAAATAAAAAAGGTTGACTAAATAGCCAACCTTTGTGTTTTTAGATTTCTTTTTTTATTTCTCCCTCTGGTTCTACCTTTTTATCTTCAGCAGAATTGGGTGGAGTGTTCTTTATTACTTCCGGACGAACAGCAGATACGTTTTGTAAAAGTTGTTTAAGCTCTTTCACTTCAGCTTTTAAGTCATCAAGTTCTTTGAAATCTTTTGTCACATTGGTTGTTATGTCCGAATTTATATTAAGTATTTTTAAGATGTCTTCACATCTCCGCATTTCCTCATCAATCTTACTCAGGCTCTCCTTCTTGATTCTGCAATCTTCTAGAGACTGTCTAACCATGTTAACAATTTGTGATTTTTCTGTGGCTATAGTAAGACCAATGGATGAATCGGTCATCATTGTTTTATCTTCAGATACTGACAGTTTTCTTTGTTCACCATCACACGAAATCACTAGATCCACGAGCTTACGTCTATTTTGCATAGGCATCGGAAATTGTGTCGGTGGCACTGGTTCGTCATAGGGTTTTGATACACTGACTACCGTTCCTAAACTGTACGTTGTGTTCTTTTTAAAAGTACCTGTTATCTCGAGTACGTGTATTCTGGTACCCGACGTTAACTGAGAGAATGTCATATCTTTATAAGTTTAAAGAATATGGGCAACTCTCATAGCTGCCCATATATCTTGATTAATATATTAAGCAGCTGGTGTAGGAGCAGCAGGAGTATAACTCATTAACTGTATTACATTGTCACATTTGTTAAAATATGCAATGTATCTGTTCCCAGCACTAACTTGTGAACCAGTAATTGGTGCACTTGAAGCATTTACTAAAGGTATATTGTGAGTATTAGAAGCAGTACTTACAGAACCAGAAACTGAAATAAATACAGGTAGACTAGCTCCCGATGCTTCTGCCGTGTGGCGTACCTCCAAAACAATTACACCTTCTTTAGGTAATCTACACCATACTTTAGGACAGATACCTAATACTACATTTTCAGTGGACTCACCTATTGCTATAGTTTTTACTTTAGGTATTACTAGATCTAAAATATTTACGGTGTTGTTTCTACCAAATGGATTAAATACGAAAGGATACATAATTGCCTCCTTTCTTATTAAGCGCAACAGCTATCGCCGTATCCGTAAGGATAACCGTAACCGTATCCATTTAACCCACCATTACATCCATAAGGATTACATGTTAAGTAAGCAGGAACCGGACAAGGTCTAATTTGACTAACGATATTAGAAGTCTGTTGTTGTAGCAATGCAGAAGATTGCAATGCGTTCTTCTCGTCACGTAACGTGTCGATCTTATTCTGCATTTCTCTCATCTCTAATTGACAGAACTTGTCATTGATAATCTGAGTCTGAGCATCTATCTTAGCACCAAGAATGTTGAATCTTGTAGCATTTTCACTAGACAAGGTATTGAAACCTGAAGTAATAGCGTTCTGCAAAGTATTAGTTTGCTGACAGATAGACAATCTGTTATCAGCATTCATCTGAGTCAGATTCAAATTAACTGAATCAATTGAACGTTGAGTTGTGCAACAACAGTCACTAATAGCTTTGATAACATTGCAGTCACCTGCGTTAACTGCATTAATTACTCTTTCTGCAGAGAAACCTACTTCACCACCAACTTTACCAATTGCATTCTGGATAGAGCACAAAGCGTTGTCAATTGACTTAACATCACAATTCAGGTTAGTGGATAATGTATTGATTGCATCTTTATTACCATTAATTGCTTGCATCAATAAGTCTGTATTGTTGTTTTGATTACCCATAGCAGCTAAACGAGCGAAATCCGAATTTGTTTCTGCTTGGTTTCCACGACCGAAGCCGTTTCCACCCCATCCGCCCCACATCCAGAAGAGCACGATGATGAAGATCCACCACCAACCACCGTTACCACCGAACATGCCATTACCATTGTTCATCATGGCCATTAAAGCAGCGGGGTCAAAACCTTTATTAGCATTCTGCATTAACGCAGCGATACCAGCATCAATACCACCACGGTCTTGTACAATAATTCTTTCGTTTTCTAACATAATGATTTATAATTTAATTGATTTATATATAATTTGATAATTAGAAATATCTAACAGATGTGTTACGTCTATCTCTGGATTCTTTATCACGGTCACGCATTTCTTTTTCACGATCTTCACGATCATAATCTAACTCATAATATCTATTACGACCAGGTCTTTCATACTCGTCATAATATTTAGAGTAAGGATATCGGTAATCGTTTTCTTTATTTGCGTATTCCATTCTACCAGAACGTCTTGCATAACGACCATATTCTTCTTCACGATCTCTGTGCATACGTTCGTATGCTTTATAATCGTTTTCTTCGTCGTCACACATAATGTACACATAGTAGTGCCACATCTTGCCTTCTGAAATGTCTTTGTCACAAAGCCAAGCTTTAGCTAATTCTGCGAAATATTTGGTATTTGCGCTACCAGTCATTGCTACTACTGCTTTATAAAAGTCTGAATATATCATATTCATAGCAACAAACCAGTCCCACTTATTATGTTTCTCTGATTTTAAGTTTATGCCCATTTGATTGGCAACGGACGTTGTCTCTTCAACCGTCCAGTGAGGACCTTTTGTACCATCCTCATTTTCCATACCCTCTACAGCATAGCGAGCATGTTCCTCATCAAAATGAGGGCCATTAATAGCTTCATACATATTTGCAGCCAATTCTGACTTTAAAATAGTGAAGCCTTTCTCCAACAGGCTACCTTCATGCTTCTCTAAAGCTGTTGCCAACTTATCTATAGCTTCTGTAGGGGATTGATGGCGTTTAATTTGTTCTAATATTTTGTTCAAATGCATAGTTTCAATTTATTTATTGATTAACACTAAATTGAAATGTATTGCAATTATTCTGATATGTGTATTACTCTAGTATCTAATACTTGAATTAGATCGTTAGAGTTTATAATTTGATATTTACTTATTTTATCTTTTTTAAAATCGAAGTGAATTAATCTTTGAAACCAATTCTTATAACGTCTTCTATAGACTTTATCTTCATATACAAATAAATCTTGATGATTTAGTATTTCCATAGTATGTGTGAACACGCTATCTTTTCTAGCCACCGTGATGGTTGTCAATTGATTTGGTTTTAGCTCTACACAGAAATCCTTTTCTTTTGAAGGGATTATTCTTACTGTGGTGTCTCTAATTACGGTCTCAGTGGATGCTACTTGACGTAGTTGCTTATCTTTGATCTTTAGCTTCTTTTGTTGATCCCTGGCGACCTTTATTAGACTATCGTTAGAATTTTTAAAATCATTTACTGTCAATTCCAATAACCTTGCTTCATTTCTATTTTGATTTGCAATATTTTCCCATACTTGAGCATTATTCATTGCAATCCCTACTTGTTTATCTAAGTCATTTACTTTCTTAGCAAGTCTGACATTATTAAACAATAGTAAACTAAAAATAACAGCAATAGCTATCTTTACTTTGGAAAATATCATTTTATCTTTTTTACAAGTTTCTTTATCTTTGGTAAATCATCTTTTTTTATTGTAATATCCAAATACTTTTCTCCTTTGCTTCGTATGAATTTACTGAAGATCTTCCACGGTCCAGTGGGATCAATTGCTTGTAAATTTTCGATCATTGACCATAACTCAACTCCACAAACAATACCAGAAAATGCTTCTACTAAATGCATGTCAATTGACTTTACTATTTCTGTGTCCATAAGATGACAACAAGAAATTATCATTGCACAGTTTCCGAATTTCTTTAAAGTAGACCACAATCTTCTAGATTCAAATTTACCACCATGAGTAATTGATACTTTGGTGCCAAGAATTGCATCTATAAGTATAAATACACACACTACAACTATTACTGTCCATATTGGAGCAAAGAATGTAGATAACCAACCCATTGCACCAGATAGTAAACAGGCAACAAATTTAATCGGTCCGTCATTAACTAATTCTTTAAAGTAATTCACTGTAGCTACACTTTGAGCCGTTAATATAATATTATTTAGTCTTTGTAACATTACAATAATTTGAAAGAGGATGATTGAAAAACAAAACGCTAACCAATACAAGATTAGCTAGCGTTCTGATATCTTTTGACAGTTTATTTAGTAAACGTCAACAAGGTTTAAAAGTTCTTTATTTATAAATTGACACTACCCTAAGTAATAGCGGTTATTGCTAACCTAATTTAATTACTGGAAGTGCTACATTGGGTTTCCTCTTTACTGCTGTATGGGGTTCACCGGCAAAAATACTTAATTGCCAAGCTGTAGTAGCATCTCCTTGTGTGGAAGACCAAAAAGCTTTAGCACCAGAAGAAGGAAAATAAGAAAAGCCAAATGTATCAAATACCCAATCATGCAATTCTGACACGTACCTGTGGATTATAATAAGTTCACCAATTGATGGTAAATACCAACTAGTGCCAATCGGTACAGGAGTAAACCTATATGCATATCCAGCAGCATACTCATTCGATCCAGCAACATTATGAAAGTTATTAAACAACACTTCTGTATTTTGTCTACCATTAAGATCATCAACACCAATTCCAACATCTGGTACTACAAAAGTATCAAAGTTTTCAGGACACCACCTATAACCATTAGTTAGATTTGGTTTAGGTGGAAGTAAAAACGAACCCTGATTATCTATAATAGCAAATCCAAGAACTTGTGATATAGCAGTATTGGATAATTTTTGAAATTCAGGAAAAGTATAAAATTTCTTATCCACGTGATATACATATACTCCTTCTACTACAGGTAGATTTGGATACACTTTAGTATTACCAAGAAATATTGCATCAACCTTAGTTGTTCCTAACATTACATTTGTTATATCTGTACTTCCTAACTTTATCATATTAACCTGTAATTATATATAATGTTGTTGCTGATTTTGATGATAACGAATCATAGGCAGACTGAGTCATAACTCTAATACTAGCCACACCAGACTCATTTTTAACAGGAGTATAACCCAATGCACTGGTTACATTACTACTACTTAAAGAAATAGTTCCAGAAGAATTTGTAATGTTACTCCCGGTTTTTACTCCACCTAATACAGAATCGGTTGCTGTTGGTAATGAATAATTATTGGCATTAGTAGCTATACCATTTAATTTAGTTACCATTGCAGAACTCATTAAACCATTAGCAGATGTAGTTGCAACGCTATACGTAGTATCTTTAGCAGATATACTTAATTGCCCTGAAGTAGGAGTAAGGGTTACATTACTACCAGCTACTACATTAATTGTTTTAGCTGCAGATCCATTAAAGGTATACAAATTTGTACCTTCTGTACTTCCTCCTGCTACTTTAAATATAAACGAATTAGCAACTTTTGATGCATTTACTGCAGTATCTCCACTTGCTAATGCTCCAACTTCAGATGCAGTATAGGTAGGTTTAGATGATCCAATCCAACTAGGTTTACTTGTAATTTCAGTCCAAGTATAAGTTGGTTTTGTACTAGCTTTAGCCCAAGCACTAACATCTGATGCTGGACGAGAATTACTTAGTCTCGAATCATTTCCTTGACAAGCCGTATCAGCTGTAGTACCATATGTTACACTAATCGTACCAGATGAGTTAGTAATACCAGTACTGGTTTTAACACCCCCTAACACAGATGAAGTAGCTGCAGGTAAACTGTAATTATTTGCACTAGCTGCAATACCAGCTAACTTATTTTTTTCAGCTGTGGTATAATCGTTTGTACTAAGAGCTTTCCCTGATACCTTATCAACCTTGTTACCTAATGCTGAGTTCATTGCAGCAGTAGTTGCATAACCAGATAAATCTACAGTCTCACTAAGTTTATCCCATGTTGGTGTAGTAGATGTAGCTACATAGTTTGCACCAGTATCATTAACATTATAAACATCGCCTATTGTTACATCCACAGTAGGTAAGTTAGCGTAACTAGCAACAGATCCTTTTACTCTATAAACACTACTAACCTTACTATCTACTTCAGCTTTTGTATACACATTACTTGCATTAGCTTTAGTAGCCAATTGTGTATCTACATAAGATTTTGTTACATCCACAGTAGGTATAGTTGGTTTATTACTAAGGTCTGTATAACTACCAGAAGTGGCTACTTTAGCTAGACTTGGTTTGCCAGTTAAATCATCATATGCACCACTTGTAGCAACTGTAGCAAATTCAGGTTTACTTAATACATTATCCCATTCAACTGAATCTGCCATACCACCACCAGTTGCACTAAGTACTTCCCCATTCATGGTTAAACCTGTACCAACTTTAATACCACCTTTAACTGTATCTGAAGCTGTAGGCAACGTGTAATTGTTTAAACCTGCTAACTTAGTTTTCTCCTGAGAGGTGTAGTCATTAGAACTAAGTCCAAATCCATCCACCTTATCTACTTTACTTTGGATAGCTGTAGTATTAGCAGCAATAGCAGCAGTGTTTTGAGATATCTTTTGATTTATTTCAGTAAAGTCTACTTCTGGTATGTTGACTACTGTCCACTCACCACTTTGTCTAGCATATTGTTTACCGTCTAATGGAGCTTCTGGAATTATTGGATTGTTATCCGAGCTCAGGTATGGTATCTTAACCCATTCCCCATTATTTTTTACTTTAATTACCATAATTAGATATTAAATATTTGTCTACCAACAGATTTGGCATTGTCTCTACAATTTTGAAATGCTTGCCATTCTTCAAAACGACTACGCATTATTTCTCCATTCATGAATTGTTCAACCATATTAGATTTTAATGCTGCTTCTTCATCTGCACTATATTTAGTTCTAATAACTTTACTTACGAAAGATTCATAAGTTGGTTCTTCATTAAACTTTAATTCATAGTAAGCATAACCATGCATATCTTCAGAATTAACTTCTTCAATACCCCATCTAACAGCCCATTCATTCATTCCTAGGTATTCTATTACTTCAGGTATATGATCACCTTGTACTTTCTTTAATTCCATAACTACTTAATAATTTTTGTCTATAATCTTTAAAATTATAAGATCTCGTAAAGCGATACCATAAATTATGACAGTTTCCATATTTACACCATCCCCAATAAGCTGCTAGTGATATTAACCTCTTATTCTTACTTTTATAACCTAATTTATAAATAAACTTCTTTTTGATATCTTTCCTGAGTAAAGTATGACCATGGTAAAATACATAACCAATAAAATCTATACCTCTTGCTTCTACAGGAAATATCTGCCAATTACGTTTTACTTTTAGTTTCAAGTTATCAGCTAGATATTCTTCAATCTTTTGTAAGCAATATCTTAAGTAATCTTTATCTGGGTGTAATATAACAATATCATCACAATACCTGTAATAATATTTTATTTTTAATACTTGTTTAATCCACCTATCGAACCAAGTCAAATTCAAATTTGCTGCAAATTGAGATATGTAATTTCCAATTGGTAAACCTTTTGGTGTAGAATAAACTACATGATGTAATAATCTTAATAGTTTCTTATCCTTAAATACCTTTTCAAATTGTGAATATAACACATCTTGATCTACAGAAGGAAAGAACTTTTTAATATCTAATTTTAAACAATATTTTGTGCCTTCTTTATCAGCTTTTAAATCTCTTTTCAATCTCTTTACTCCATAATGAATACCTCTTCCTTTTAAACAGTTGAAGGTATCTGCAGTAAATCTATTAACAAGGTAAGGTTCTATAACATTCATTATAGCATGATGGACTATTCTGTCTGGATAATACGGTAGCCTGTATATTTCTCTTTCTTTGTTACCACGATCGGCGATGATTGTATATACGCAGTATTCCGAAGTACGATAAGTATCTTCTATTAATGCCTTTTGTAACCGGACCAGATTTTCATATGGGTTCCTGTCAAATTTCTTAACGCCGTATCTTTTAGTTTTACCTAGCCTAGCCTTTTTTTCAGCCCGGACCAGATTTTCATATGATATTATCCTGTTAAATAAATTGCCTATTCTTTTCATAAGCTATTTTGGTGGTAAGACCCGTTCGCACAATACTACTAGGGTCTCTTCAAAGCACCTGTTATCTTTTACCTAGAGGTAAGGCTGATCTAAGTTCAACAAACATTTTTGTAATTATCTGAAAGTATCTGTTAGTTCCAAAATTTCACTGATATTCGTCTATGAATTCGAGGATGCATTATTAGCATTAGCTATGAAGACTCTGCATTGAGAACCATTATCTGAATTACCTGACTGTTTTTTCAAGTATGAAATAATGTGACAGCAGTCTTACTATAAAGTCATCTCATAGTAATTCTTTTAGATCCCGCCCTTGTTATTAATATTTAATTATCTATATTACTCAGGACTATGCCTGCATTTTCTTAAATGTATCTGAATCAACTACAACGATCTTACCGTAAAAGGCTAATCTTGCACCGAGACTCGCCCATGAACTCGAGGACGCATAACTAGCATCAGCCAAGAAGACTCCGCAGTGAGAACCATCAGCCGAAGTACCCGACCGTAGAAAGATTCTATTTCCTGTTGGATTAAACCAGCTATAATCGGAATAGTAAGTAGTTTCAGATCCACCATGTGCTGTAGGAACTACATCCCCATATTTACCTTGAGCTACGGCTTTAGTCCATCCATTATATCCAGCAGTTGCAGCTGGATTAGGTTCATATCCTACAACTCTGATATTAGTAGCACCTGCTGCTTCAAGCTCTGCTACATCCTTATCTGGGAATGAACCTCCGTCATATACAACGTATTTACCTTTTAAAATGTTTATTCCTTGTACAAACTCCCACTTACTGTAATAGCAGTCTTCAAGTCCTAAGAAGTTAGTTGAGTAATATCCTGTATCTTCTACAACTGCAGCTTTACCGTCTTTATTACCAAGAGCTATTGTCCCACCAGTCTTACCGTAGTCATATCTCTTAGTACCTCCTGAACAAGGAATAGCACTATTACTTGTACTAATGTTAGTAGTCTTATAGTAAGCACAAAACATTCTTGCTATAGTAGCATGAGATCTATAATCACCAATACCCCATAAAGATCCATGTGTTTTAGCTGCTGTAACAAACTCAGCCATTGTTTTTGAAGCTGCACTTGTCTGTGAAGCTGTACTTATCAACATACCTTCTATGTTTATCGATCCTTCAAATGAAGCTAATAACATTTCAGGTTCTTCAATGTAATTACTATCTATTTGCTGTTCAGATATATAGGTTCTCCAAATGCCAGGGCTTCTCTCTATAGTTTTGTGATAGTATTTTGGAAAATAAACCATTCTATTTTGATGGTTGTTCATAATTGTAATGTTTGTACTATCTGGCCATTTAGAACTATCCTCTTCATTACAATAACTAATTAATGCAGCATCATCACCACTAGGCATAGCAATGCATCTCTTAAACTTACTTCTTAATGATTCAATTACATTTCTATTACCACCTGTCAAACACGTTGTAGATGAAGCGTTTTCATTGTTTTCATACCAATATGCTAGAGTGTCTTCCATAGCTTCTGGCGTTAATAGTTCTTTCCAATTAGACCAATCTGTGTTATTTATAACATTTCTGTAATACACTTTACCATTTGTATCAAAAACTAATTGTGTAATCCAATGTTCATACGTACCTGCAACTGGATTAGGTCTATTAGATAATTGTAATAAATTTCCCCATGTGCTTGGAGTATTCGTACTAGATTCACCGTAATAATATATACCATTTTTAGTAAGGTTGTTTAAATCTCCGGCTTCAGTTATAGGATTCAAATACTTAGCAGTAACTTCTCCATTTTGAACACCATCTAACAAATCAGCATCTAATCCACTACCTGAACCATCATTACCAGCATGCCATACTTTTCCATCTACATTATTCGTTAAGTATTTTAATTCTCCATCATTTGCAATGTGAAATCTACTAGAGGATATATAATTGTACATACTTGTACCGTGAGTATTGTGATAACCAAATGAACCTTTATTGTTGCCACCAATATCTGTACGAATAAATATTTCATCATTTTCTGGAGTATCACTAGCTGCTTTAGCTAAACGTAAAACAAAGCCTGTACTTGCTGGCGTTTCTATGTTTAATCTGGCACTCATAGTATCACCAGTCTTTTTCACGTATCTAGCATCGCTAGTATCTTGTGTCATTGCTGTGATACCTTTAGCAAAAGCTATTTTTGTACCATCCTTAGTAACTGTAGTAATTACATTACCTGCACCAGTAACTTCAACTGTTTCTAGTTTGTTGCTCTTTAGATTAGCAATATCAGATTTGATTGTAGTATCATTATAATTACTTAATCCATCTAGTTTAGTCTTATCAGCAGCAGACATAACACCTGCGGTAGTAGTAGTAGCTTTGTTAATAGTGAGTACTTGATTGGAATTATTATCTGTAACAGGATCTTTAATATTCAATGTAATAGCAGCATTATTTGCATCTTGCGTAAAACTACCACTAGTTACATAACTATTAAGATTATCTACTTTATTTTTATCAGCATTACTATAGTCATTAGTAGATAAATCTTTACCTTGTACTTGATGAACAAATCTTGCATCAGCATCTACTTTACTATAACCATCGAATGTAAAGTCATAATCCTCATCAGTATCCATCCAGATTATTTCATCATTAGTAGGTTCATTTGGACCAATTGCAACATCCTCTGGAATAGTTACATTCTTATTAACAACATTGAGTTCTACTCTTTTAGTAATAGTCTCAATCTTATTAACTTGTGCACCTGCTTCAATACCTTGTAACTTTGCAAAATCTTCTTTGGACATCAAACCATTAGCAGTTAATGAAGATAATTCAGCAGTACCTCCTAATGCATCCCAACCTTCACTTGTCCATGCATAGTTAGTATCATTTTTACGAACATTCCATACATCACCAATAATATTACCTTCAGTAGGTAAATCTTCAATCGTATCTACAGATCCTTTGAAAATATATACAGAAGTAAACTTACTGTCTACTTGGGATTTATTATAGTAATTGTTGGCAAGATCATCAGATACTACCTTTATGTTAGCGTCAGTTTGATCCTTAGTATAATACCTAGTATCATGAGTATGAGTAGTTACTTCACCTATTAATACAGCTTCAATGGCTGCTTTACTAAGTTCAGCATCTTTACCGGGTTCTCCTTGAGGTCCTTGGAATCTACCCATATTAACCCATTCTGTACCATTCCAAAAGTATAAGTCTGTACCAACAATATAAGAATCACTAAGTTGCGGATCTACTATATCACCTAGTTCCTCTGGACTGTTAAGTCTACCTTTTAAAATAATACCTGAAGATGGCCAACCTGTATTTACATATACATCATTGACTTCATCCCAAAGATACCAATAACCATCTTCTCCTACTTTGGGTGGGTTGTCTGCATATTCTTTGGCTCTTGCTGCTTGAGTATTAGCATTGTTAGCAGCAGTAGTAGCATTTGTAGTAGCCTGTTGTGCAGCTGTTTTAGCCTCATTTACGGCAGTTATAGCGTCAGCTGTATTCTTTTCCCTTGCAGCCTCTTGAGTCTCTCTAACAGCCTCATTTGCCTGTCTAGTGGCTTCATTTGATATCCTTTCCTGTTCTGCTGTATCACGAGCTGTTTCTGCTTCTACACGCTTAGCTTCTTCCTCCTTTCTAGAAGTTTCAGCAGTTACTCTTTCACTTTCAGATGCAACTCTAATTGCTTCATTAGCTATACGTTCTTTTTCTTTAGTGTTACGTTCACTTTCAGAATTTGCCCTTAATTGCTCTGCTGCTGCTCTTGCACCTTCCGCTTCTACACGATCTGACTCTGCATTAACCCTACTAGACTCTGCTTCTTTTCTAGAAGTCTCAGCAGCAATACGAGCATTCTCAGCAGTTACCCTTTTAGACTCTTCTGCTTTCCTACTGTCTTCATTGGAGATACGTGTATTCTCATTGCTTACTCTGGTATTCTCAGCATTAACTCTACCTTGTTCTGCAGTAACACGTAATGCTTCTGCTTCCTTAACAGCTTGCTCAGTAGCTTCTACTTGAGCTTTAGCATCTAAGGCTTCTGCTGCTGCATCTAATGCAGGTTGTTTTAATGATTGAACCCATTCTGCTTCAGTACCTACAAAACCATGTTGTACTGCAACTTCGTATGCTGACCAACCTTGAATACCTTGCATACCAGATAAGTCAACAATAAACTTCCAACCATTCTGAGTCTTTAAGTAAACCTTAGCATCATCAGGGTCTTCTACATCATTAGCATTAATAATTACATATTCACCTAACTTTACATCAGCAGTACCCCAGTCAGCTTCCATTGCTTCTATTGAAGGATATTCCTTCTTGTAAGTGAAAGCATCACCAATAGCAGATACACCAGTATTAACATATTGTTTAGTGTCGTAGTTATAGATCCACCAATCATTATCTACGATCTTTGGTGGATTACTAGCAATCTCTTCAGCTTTATCAGTAGCAGCTATTGCATCATCAACTATACCTTCAATTTCTTCTACAGCTTGGTTAGCTTTATCTGCAGCTTCATTTGCTTTATTAGCTGCATCTAGTGCAGCAACAGCAGCATCTTCAGATGCTTTACTTAAACTATCAATCCAATCTTGTTCACTACCTTCGAAACCTAATTTAACTGCAATATCATAAGCACTAAGACCACGAGCTTCTATACCTGTATCTACATATACTTTGTTGATAGGATCATAAGTAAACCAATGATCATTCTCACCTATATATGGAGTCTCTGCAGTAGCTTTTACTCCAGTATCTCTATTATCTACCCACCAGTTACCATTAGAACCAATAAATGGTGGTACATAGTCATCTTTACTTACATCAAAGAGTACAATCCATTTTTCTATATCACGATTGTAAACTTTAATTATTCTACCTTTTGAATCTGCTCCCAAGTCAACCCAGTACCCAACCTGATCTGGATTGGGTACGGTTATACTTGCAAACCATTCATAATATACATTATTCTTAATCATATTATAATGAGTATGGATTATCTTGTTTTATTTTTTCTACTGCTTCTCTCCATTCTTGATATGCTGCTGCAGCTTTCTCTTCCTCTCCAAATTCTCTGTACTTTACATAAGCCATATACAATCTATCTGTACTAGTGTTATATAAATTCTCTCTACGCTTTCTTATTTCTTCATTAACTATAGTTGTGTCTTTAGGAATCATATAAAAAGCATTATATAAATCTAGATTAGGATTGGCTAAATTAAATTCTATTTGTTCACTAGACGGATGCATGTAACCTCCTTGAAGTAATCCTTCGTAAGAATCTACAAATTCACTTTCTTTTAATCCTTTGTACCAATCCTCTGGAGCTTCTATCATTCCACCTGAACAAAGTAAATATATTTTTTCTTCCATATTATTGAGCATAACCGATAATTACTAAATCAATTGCATCATCTTTATCACCAACGTCATGTCTATTATTATCTGTATCCACACAAACTATTTTAAATGAACTAGAAGATGTAGAAGTTACTCCCACAGTTCCTCTAAATCCAGCAGAATCTGAATAAGGAGAATTAGTTCGTGCTTGTCCTTGCCACAATACTACATAATTTGTATGACCGATATTGTGATATACTGTATATTCTCCAGTTCCAGTTCTACTTATAGAACTAACTTGACATCCTCCTTGAGAATAAATTGTTCCTCTTAAATTACTACCGTAATGACAAATAGTTTTAACACCCGGAATGTTCCATCCACTTAATGAACCTACTGATACATTTCCTGTAAAGTTAGCGGTAGATGCAGAAATATTACCTGTAATCGTTGCACTATTTGCAACAAGTCTACCATCTTGATACACTCTAAAAGGAGCCCAGAATCTATTTCCTTGTGCTGTACCATCATCAAATGGCTTACCTGCCCAAAATCTAACTTGGTCAGATCCAGTACCAATTCCGGTAATACCAGCATTTGCACTTACTGCACCATCTCCTACTGTTAACGTACCACCGCCATATATCTTTAATGCTGCTGTAGAACTTGGTTTTCCATCTGTTACGGCATTGTTACCAAATGACATAATTGGCCAGCCATTGCTTATATCAGATTCATATCTACCATCTAAGAAAAATCTACCACTACTAGCTGCAATACAATTGTTATAAAAATCCATACCTGCAATAGTAGCTTTTTCTGCAAACAATAACCCAGTAGCTACAGATTCAAAAGACGAACCAAATGAAGACCAATATGATGTATTACTTCCTGGGGTTACATTATTAAAAGATGATAAACCTCTTCTTCCATTAGCAACCATATAATAGACACTACCATATTTGACAACATCTCTTACATCAGGATTAACTGTCCATGCATAATACTTACTAGAACTATATGTTCCACGATAACTTAAAGATGGACCATTCCATCCATCTGAACCAGGTGCTCCAGTATTTCCTTTCTCACCTCTGTCTCCTTTATCACCTTTCTCCCCATCTTTACCAGAATGTGGTAACGGATCAGTCCAATATCCTCCTATACTTTCATCATAAGCCATTTGTTTAGCATTTGGATCATAATTACCTGAACTAATCCAAGTAGTTTGAGATGAACTATACTTTGGATCTGGATACCATATATAACCTCCAGATGTTGCACCACCAGAAGACGGTCTATATGTGAATGTAGGTCTACTAGGTTTAGTACTAGCATTTGAAGTGTTACAGAATATTTGTATAGGACTATTACCTACGTCACCGTTTACTCCTGCCTTGGATTTAGTGACAACAAAATCAACACTATCTACTACCTTGTTACCACTTGCTGGTGATATAAAATCTACCCTCCACATGGCAGAATCAGAAGTCAATGATGTACACTTAATTGTTTGTGTACTTTGGGTATAAGTTACACTACCAGTACCAGTTTGTAAAGAAGTAGTAAGTTTAAAATCAGTAATATCTTGAGAACCATATTTCAATCTAGCTGTAGTAGTAGCTGTAGAATAATCTGTTACTACTCCACCTGAATCTGCTGGTACGCCAGTGTTTTCATTTGTAAGGATACCTCTATATACATTTTCACCATCACGAACATTATTAATAGTCATGAAATCTGAAAACTCTGCTCCTGCTCCTGATACTACACATTTAAAACTAATTTCATCTTTTTTTGTGCTAGTAAAATAGATACCATTATAACTAACTACTAATGTACTATTTGTTTCATTAGCTAGTAATTGCCAATCATACGTACCTGCTATTGCCCAATACCATTTATAAGATGGATTAATTATATTGAATGAATCTGCAGTAAGAGTAATTGTAGTGTTTTCAGGAATGGTTTTACCTGTTTTATAGTGAAAGAATTGTTCTCCAGACATATATACATATGCTGCATCTTCTCCATTAAAACCATTTTCACCATTGGCTACTTTATTAACATACCATGTCTTAACTATAGATACTCCATCTTCTAATGTTACATTTAAGTCTATACTAGCTTGTTTCTGACTTATTGAAGTAAGGGTTACCTTAGAACCAGTTACACTTACAGTAGCTCCACCAGAAGTAGTAGAATATGTTATACTTTTAATAGAGATTGGATTAATACCATGATATGCATAAACGTCTGTAGTAATAGTAGACAGATCTACTAATGGTGTAACTCCATCTGCATCAAATGGTACTGCAACAGTACCGTTGCTTAAGTCAATATAATATGCATCAAGACCTTCTGCACCATTTGATAATTTAGCTAATTGAGTATCATCATAGTACGTAGTTCCATCAGAATTTGTAACAGTACAACGAATACTCAATGTACGAGAATCTGCAGGCATTGATGTATATGGAAAGTCTATAGAACTTTGTGTAGACAATTTGGTTCCTTCTGCATTAAGCATTTTCCATTCGTATGTAGGATTTTCCATTCCATATACATTCGCAGTTAAATGAATAGTTCTTGGAGTAGGAGTTCCTGAGAAATCCGGAGTATCAAATAAGAACAATCTATCACCTACAATTTCTACCCATTTAGCTTTGTCATCTCCTGATTTACCATCTTCACCTTTTGAAACTTGTTTTTGCCATTGATCATCATTCTCATTTGGTTCATCTTTAGTACCATTAGGGTCCATACAAATCCACAAACTACCTTTATGACTTACTTGATCATAATAATAGTAAGTGTTACCAGAAACCCAATTACCTCTATACACAGGTACTCTAACGATTCCTGTGTCAGAAGTTTGATAAATTGTACCTACAAATTTAGTTTGATCACCACCAATTACAACTCTTTCTCTTACCACGCCATCTTCATCAGCCAGAGAGAAAGTATCAATGTTTTTATAGTAAGAGATTCTAGGAGCATTATCACCTTTAGCACTAATAAAAATTGCATTACGTCTCTCATCCATTTGTAAATTGTAATCTGGATCAGATTCGTACATATGACCTAATTGTAATATTTCATCATCTGCTTCTGGTTTACCACTACCTGGCTCGCATACGTCTTTAGATAACGTAATATAATTACTACCAGTAGCATTTACTTTACGCCAATATCTTTTAACATTTTTACCATCAAATTTTTGGCATATTGCTAAGTCATTAACTATAAATTGATTATACTTAGTACCTTCTTGATCATCAAAGTAGCATTTATAAGAATCTGCTAACTCCTCTACTTCGATGCATTTCATATCTGCTACAGTAACTAGAATGTCACCACCTACGGCTTTAATCTCATTTACCGTAAGTTCATTTATTGTCATGTTACCTCTAACAAACAGATTGTCTAATTCCATATTCCATTTAGACCCTAATGGATATAAACTAGCTCCAACACCGTCCCAACCAGAACGAAATGTGTTTCCTGCTTGTAAACCTTGTAACATTGTTATTTTACCATCCGCAGTATCTCCATGCTTATTTAAATAATCTTCTGCAGTCTTTAAAGAAGTATATAAGAAGTTATCTGCAGGAGGTGTACTTTCTCCATACTTGATTACAGGTAAAGAACCAGAACTACTAGCCACTGCTTCTACTTGATTTTCAAGTTTAGACAATGCTTGATTTAATGTATCAGATGTAGCCAACGGAGATGCATCATTCGCTTTATAATAACCAGATAAAGGAAATATTGTAGCAGTACTTTGGGTATGATAGCCTGGAGCAGATCCACTACCTCCACCATTTGCAATAAGTTCAGATAATGCTGTAATAGTATTCTCAGCTACCGTGAGTCTATTGAGAGCATCCTGTAATTGTTGTAATGTAGATCTATTATCAATATCATCTATCCACTCTTGCATAGTACCACCAATCTCTGACATATCGGTGTCATGCTTAGTATCTAAAGTAATGATCTTATTATTCAATACATCATAGTAACTAGTAATAGCACTATTAAGATTAGTAGTTACACTAGTATCTCCTTCTACTATCTTATTACTAAGATCTTTATAATTATCATTTACTTTAGTATCTAGTATCTCAACATCTTCTTCTACAGCATCTACTCTCTCATTAGTAGCAAATGTACCTGATAGTGATGTAGTAAAACTTCCACTAGTAATATTTTTATTACTACCATCTTGTACAAGGGTAATGAGGTCTTGCTCTTGCAGTTTAGTTGTTAGTTCAAATTGTGATATCTTTTTATTCATATTACTCTTGGATTATGTATTTCTCTGTCTCTGTTAAAATACAGTCAGGTTTAATATTTTTCTCAGGATAAAAATTAATTTTCTTTTTAAGACAATTTATATAATTATTAAGCTTCTTTAGAACTTTTGTCTTTTCTTCTGATGTTAATTTTTTATCTGCATTTACTTGTTTCACAAGCTCATCAAAATGAGAGATTAATACTAAGTTTTCAATAGACACTCTATCCAATTTCACATTATATTTAGTAGAATCATTTACTAATTTTCCTACTTTATTTACATAATTGACAGTATCCATTTTCACAAGTTTTAGTATTAATGTTACAATTACACGTAGTCATATCTAACAAGCTCAACATCTCATCGTAATATTGCTCAGCATCTTCAGTTAATCCTAGAGTAGTAGCATTATCATAAAGCGTTTTCTTAAACAGAAACATCATTATTTTATCCTTCATTTTGTTATCTAGGCAGTTGTGGCAATACGTAGTTAGCAGTTTTATTTCTGCATAATACAATGATTCATTCATTTCCATATCAATCGTATATAAAATAAAAGGGGAAAGGGATATTACTCCCAATCCCCTTTTTGGTTTGAATTATATTTTTTGATTAAGCAACTTCTACAAAAGCTTTTAAAGCTGTCATAAATGCAGAGTCTTCAAGTTCACCAGCATTTACATACAATTCACAAGCTAATGGAGTTGTTTTGATGTATTGATTATCATCACTAAGATATTTGTTATCCCATTCGATAGACAATGTATCGTAAGTAGCACTTAAATCAGCTTTCAATTCAGGAGCAATGTACGGATAGATACCGTTTGCACGATGAGTAATACCTCTATAACCAAGAGCTGCATTTTCACGATCACGAACAATCTTCGGATTACCTTTACCAGGAGTACCTTGAGTTTTAGCAATTGTCAAATTAGCAATAGGATACATTACATTGCTCAACAAACCAGAAGGAATAGTTTTACACATAAACGCTTCTACAGAAACCTGAGAATAGTTTGAATCCAACATAATACCTTCATTATACGGCATTTCTTTTGCATTCAAAGTAAGTATAGCAGCTGAACTAGTTGCTACTACTCTAGCTTCTTTGTGTTTGTTGATCTTATTCTTAAAAGCTGTGATCAAATCAGTTGCACTTGTACTCTTTGCAATAACTTCATAAGTATGAGTAAATTGTCCTGGTGCTTCATAAATGTCAGTGTATACTAAACGTAATACATAACGATGTCCAACTTCTGGAGCAACATCAGTAGCAGTAATTACAATTTTGTCCTCAGCTGCAGCTACATATTCACTAAATACCATGTTGGGTTTAGAACCCTTCATGATCGGCATTGAAAAACGAATAATTGATTTTGTAGACTTTTCACCTTTTACATTATAAACATCTTCTTTACCTTCGCAAACACCGATGTATAATGAACTAGCAGCTTTTGCTCCATTTGCATCTTTTACAATTGCTCTATTTTGATCAAATAATGCAATCTGACCTTCTGTCAATGCATCTACTGTCGTATAAGATGCAGGTGCATCAGTACCAATAAGTACCGTATTCACATGATTAAGCATAATTTTTATTTTTATTTTTGTTAAACTTTAATTAGACGTCTAGCTTAACATTTTATTAGTTTTTCTACTCAGCTTATTTCAGCCTTTCCTCGTCAAACTAAACTATTTCGTATAATCATTCCATTGTACTAACTTCGTTCATATACGATTGATATCTTGGATTAGCCTTATTTTCCAAATACAACTCTACCGCTAACTTAACTATCTCATTATGAGTTGCAGCTGGCATATCTGTGTACTCATCAAATGGTGCATCAGTTAGACTAATCCTTTTGGGAGTTCTCAAGTATGTGAGAATATAATTTCTTAAATTGTAATTGCCATCTGTATATAAATGAATAGCATTACCTTCATACAATCTTAATGGTCTAGCTGATCTACCATGTAATCTGTATTCTGACAAAGTGTTTTGTCTTTGTCTGTCAATATTTTCTACTGTAGCTTCTAACACATCTACATTTTTAGTTCTTGGTTGACCACTTGGACCCACAGGCCAGCAATGGTCATAACTAAATATTACAGCTGTTTCTCCTACAGTAAACATATAATCATCCGGCAGAGTAACTGTATACTCTTCTGGATATGTATTAAATTGATAAGATTTTCTAGTAACTAATGTACGAAGATCATCAATTCTTTTTTGATCTTGTTCAAATCCAGTTTGTTTGAAATTAATACCAGAATATCTAGTTTTAATAAATTTATCTAACCCAGCCATTAACCAATACTCAATATCTGAAGTAGTAGGTTTTGTTAGATTATCATCTAATTTATCTATTTCTAATTCAAAAGCTGTTTGTAAATCAATATACTTCATTATTGTTGATTATTTGGTTGTTTTACTTGTAATCTATATTTACCTTCAGTAATAAACATATTAACTGCTAAATCTACAATTTCACTATGAATTGATTCTGGCAGTTCACATTTATTAGCTCCATCAGTAGTATTGAATCTTAATGGTTTTCTATAATAAGTCAATGTAACATTACCTAATGTAGTATATGAATCCACTGCTACTTCTATATAATTATATTTAGTAGTAGGATCTGATACTAATGCAACAGCAGGTTGTCTAACAATAGGTGTATTGTATGCGGTTTTAATAAACTTACCAAGATCCCTATACTTAACTAATTGATTATCTACTCTAACAAAATCTTTGTATTGTTTATATGTACCTTTTACTTTACTAAAAGAATGTACATATAAGAAATATTCTTCAGTAGATACATATGGTAATCTGTATCTTGTGAAACCATTAAGAGTAGTACCTGTTGCGGTTAACTCTTTTTCTACTAATAAACTCTTAATAGAATCTGTATTTCTAGTATGTATGTTGGTTTCAGTTTCCATCTGATCATCACCAACATAGTTCATCATTACATATCTATCTTGAGCTTCATTTAGTATCGAAAATATAAGATCAGAATTAGGCTTTTGGTCTATAGTAAGAGTAGGATCTATTAATTGTATCCTGCGCTCAAATTCCATTTGCATATTTTTTGCGTCCATCTATACCTCCTATTCTGATAATTGTGCTACGTACTGTGGATGTGTTTGAGTTCTTGGAGATTCAATATTCTCAATTGCCATGTCAGCAGCTAGTTTAACTACTTCATATTGCATATACTCTGGAATTTCATCTAGAGTAGACGTAATATCTTGATTATTAATCTTTCTTGGGTATGCTAGATAAGTAATATCTATAGTATAGGGACCTACCATAAGATCCCTATCTATAAATACTATTAACTTATTATCTTCCAGTATTGCTACAGGTTCTTCAATCCAAGGTTTATTATTATAAGTTTCTAAGAATCTAGTAGCTTGTTCGTGACTAATAAGTTTTACTGTAGCTATTTTATTACTACCAAAATGTAAAATTCCTTCTAAGAAGTACATACGCTTATCTTGAGTATCATCACCATAAGTAATACTAGATTTGAAATTATTCATAGTAAGTCTATTACTTATAGATTCACTTAGTAAAGACAATCCCTTATCAGTTTTTACTAAACCTTCTAAGTCTGCTACTCTTTTTACATTACCTTCAAATGGTATTCTAAGAGTATTGTTCCCAGTAGCTTTGGTAGCTATCTTACTTAGATATGCTGTATATAACCAATAATCAATTTCCTCAGGTAAAAAAGATGGACAACCAGATATACCAATATTAACGGCATTTTTATCTGCTTCAATCTTAAATGCTATATGTGCTTCTAATACTGTCATGTTTACTTTTACTTAGATTCGATTTCTTGAAGTATAGTCATTTTGATATCCTGATTCTTTTTATCATTTAATGAAGCAATAGCATCTTCTAAACTTCTACCAATGATATCAGTACCATAGTAATAGATGTTTTTAGACTTACGAATTACATTCTTTGAAATAGCTGCTTCAATAATGTATTGAGTATCTCTTACTTTGTTGTTTACCCAAATCAAGAAGAACTTGTCAGGATTATTTTCAATAAGATCAAATAAACTACTTTCAACTAGCTCATTACTGATATTATCAGTCTTGTGACCATATAAGCGTAAACATTTGCGCATTTCCTCAATTGACATCTTATTAAATTCAGAGAATGCCTCACGTTTAGCTTTATTTCTTTTGTTAGCTTCTTCAGCTTCAATTTCTTTATTTACAAGAACATAATCATGAGTAGGCTTAAGGTTGTTAATACCATTTGCTACTCTTTTGTGTCCTTTTAAAAACAAATATGCAAGTTCATCTTCAGGTCTTTCAGTATGTAAAACTTTATCTCTTGCGCCTAAACCAATTGCATATGTTTTCCAGAATCCACTTTGTGGAGATAAATGTCCTTCTTCATATCCCATTTCTTTCTCCAAACGTCTAGCATCTTCTGGGGTTAAACCAGTATATCTATTACCAGATCTTGTCCAGTAAGTACTGATATAATCTTTACAATTCTTATACTTAGCTATTCCAGCCCATGGATTTGTACGGGCGAATTTTAATATTATATCCATAGTATTTTATTCTTTATATTTCCAGATATATTTTATCTTTTTTAAAAATTTAGGATCTTTCAACTTTTCGTCAAATTTACCATTACAGTAATCTCTGATTGTGGTATTAGAAACGTTTGTAATTTTTGAAGCTTCTGATATACTTTCAAATTCGTTTAATAAATTACCATTTAAATCATATTGACGGACCGCTTTCTTAATTTTTGTAGTTTTTCCATCTTTAAATAAGTTTTTTCCCCTAGCGATTAAAAAATTTTCACTTAAAGGGTGTTTGTAATTAGGATCTTTACAAAACAATCCTTTGTCTATTTTCTTTGGTATGTCAGGATATTCTTCTTTGTATACCCAAATAAATGGATTTACTTTAGACTTTCCTTTAAATACGTGTTTCAACCCTCTTATTAAAGATGCTCTACATATTCCAGTAAAATCACTAGCGTGAGTTAAACTAGGAAACTCTTGTATAAAATTACCATCACAATCGTATTGTAGTACTGCCTTATATCTTGAAGATTGATCTTTACCTTTGTGTACTGCGGATATCTTAGCCTTTGTTTCATCTGTGTGGAACATTATATCCCCACCACAATCACTATTATACCCATACTCAGGATTTTTAGATCTGTATTGGATTACCCAATACTTCTCTCTCTCTTTTAGTTTTTCAACAGAATCTACATACTCAATTGATTCTACTTCAAAATTAAGTTCACCAAATTCTCTTATTGCTTTATGTAAAGCATAATTGGAGCCTTCGTTGGACTTCCAGATGTGTTGTTTAAATCTTTTAGTGCAACTTTGACTAGTGGCTCCAATATACACTTTATTGTTGAGTTTATTAACTATTTTATACACTTCGTATATTTTAACATTTTCTATATCTGCTACATTCATAAAATATCGTTTTATATTTTATACGATAACGTAACACTATGGGGAATGTTCCAAAATATACTGTGCATTTTCTAGTCTTCTACCTCCATTATGAGTTCACCGCAAGCGCGAGGATCACGAAGCATGATTCCCATTTCTCCGAGGAAATGTACGCTGTAACCGTCCTTTGCATTAGATCTTACTGTGGACTTGTTCTTAGAGTAACCAGTTCCCGGAGCTACAGAACCTGAAGTATTCCAGATAACCATCTCACGGTCCTTACGAACAACCTTAACGATGTTAGCTTGACCATCACGTCTACCAAGATCCAAGAACGTCATTCTATAAGATTCCCTGCAATTGGAAAACGATCTCCGGATGTTGCAAGGCCTTGTTTCCTTCCTCGTAGACCTTCGTCATGTCGTATAACTGAGGCTCGGGGGAATATCCGGTCTCAATCTTCTCATATTCCATGATAGCGGAACCTACGCTCGGCTCGATATATTTCCAATCTTTCGTACGGACGGAAAGTGCCTTATTAAGCGCTTGCTCGATTACCCACGGGCGGTCTTCCTTGCTTTTCCCGATCCAAGTATCCAGATAATCATAGCTATCCGGCGCGCTTCCTTCCGGAAGACGGGAATTCGTCAGTGAGGCAAGGGAGGCGAACCAGTCGATCTGGCTCACTAGCGCGTCTGATACGGCGGCTTGCTTGATCTCCTTTGGCCAATGTACGATAGCCGGGATACGCGTTCCCCCTTCGAAGGCGCTGTATTTATTACCTCTAAGCGGTCCGGCGGGTTTATGATCGCCTAGTAGCTCCACGGCCCGGTCCGCGTAACCATCGTCTACGACAGGTCCGTTATCGCTTGACAAGATGATCAAGGTGTTTTCCGTCAATCCCATCTCATCCAATGTTTTCATCAATTGGCCTACGCTCCAGTCGAATTGCTCGATAGCGTCGCCCCTCACGCCCATCGGGTTCTTTCCCCGGAAACGGTCGTGCGGGAAGCGGGGTACATGCACGTCGTTCGTGGCGAAATACATGAAGAAAGGCTTCTCTTTATTCTCCTTGATAAAATCGATGGCGTGTGTCACGATAGAATCGGCGATATTCTCGTCTTTCCAAAGCGCCTTGCCGCCACCTTTCATGTAACCGATACGGCTGATCCCGTTTACGATGGATTGGTCGTGCCCGAAACTGGGCTTCTGGTTGTATAATAATTCCGGATTATCTTTTCCGGTCGGCTCTCCGGGAAAGTTCTTCTGGTAACTGACATAGATCGGGGCGTCCGGATCGTAGTTCGCCACCTGCCCGTTCTCGATGAATACGCAG
>OIIM01000106.1_pt1 | contig 37234 bp, 26 predicted proteins | sample 1583231 | NCBI WGS metagenome assembly OIIM01 (sample SAMN02674792, study PRJEB24791) | human gut metagenome, SKBSTL006 | isolation source: stool | host: Homo sapiens | place: USA
ACCAGACCAGCAAAACCGTCCGACACGCCCCGCTCGTTTACCGGGTGGAGGAGATTGCCCAACTATTGGCGATCTCCAACCGTGCTGCGTACAATCTGTGCAACACCACGAAAGATTTCAAGGTGATCCGCCTCGGTACCAGCATCCGGGTAAGCAAGCAGAGCTTCGACGATTGGTTTGCTGCGGTCTGAGGGAGGGAACATCTATGGCATCTATAATGAAACGTGGCAACACGTATTCCGTCCGATACAACTACAAGGATCACGCTGGCAAGCCCTGCAAGGGCTGGGAAACCTTCAAGACCAAGGCCGAAGCGCAGGAGCGCAAGATCACGGTGGAGAAGGAACTGCTGGACGGCACCTTCCTCGTGCCCGACACCATGACGGTCGAGGAGATGCTGTACAAGTGGATTCCCATTCAGTCCAGCAAACACAAGTGGTCTCCCAAGACCTATACCCAATCTGTGGCGATGGTGCAGAACCTCATCGTGCCGTATATCGGAAAGCGGAAGGTGCAAGACCTCCGCACCTACGACATCGAACAGTTCTACGCCACCCTGAGCCAGACCCCTTGCGGCCAGTACGTTCACGGCGAGAAGCAGGAGCTGACGGAAAATCAGAAGAAGCGGCTGTTATCCAGCACGTCCATTCACGAAGTCCACACGCTCCTGAAGACCGCCTTTTCGTATGCCGTTGACTGGGATCTGATTCACAAATCGCCTACTCCCCGTGAAGCCCCCAAGATCAATACCGAAGAACGCACCATCTGGGATGAGCGCACCATGTTGGCGGCGCTGCAGACCATCGAGAACCCCGCCCTGCATCTGGCGGTGCACATGAGCATGATCCTCTCGCTCCGTGAGGGCGAGATCCTCGGCTTACAGCCGGGAGACCTCGACTTTGATGCAGCAGACGGACGGGGAACCATCTCGGTGAACAAAGCCCTGCAGCGTGCCGACAAGGTCGCCTTGTCCAAGATCGACCCCACCCAGATCTACCACACCTTCCCGGACAGACGGGAGGGAAGCAAGTCCTCGCTGATCCTCAAGCGGACTAAGACCAAAAAGTCCAACCGCATCCTGTACATGACCAAGCCCTTGAAAGAGGAGCTTCTGGCATGGCTGGAAAAGATGAAGCAGGACGAGCAGAGCGCCCCGGAAAAGTACAGCAACTGCGGTCAGCTGTTCCGCTTACCAGACGGCTTACCCATTGCCCCGGACGTTCTGACAAAGTGGTACCGTATGTGGCGGGCAGAGCACCCGGAGTTTGAGAAGATCGTGTTCCACGGTCTGCGCCACTCCAGTGCCACCTACCAGCTGCTGCAATCTGGCGGTGACTTCAAGTCGGTGCAGGGCAACACCGGCCATGCAACCGCCACCGTCCTGATGGACACCTACGCCCACACGCAGGACAAACCCCGGTTGGAGTTGACCGAGAAGATCGAAGCCGACTTCTACTCGCAGGATGTGGCAGGTGCAAAGCCGCAGGAACCCCCGGAAAACAAAACGCCGGTGGCAACAAAAATCACAGGTAAAATGATCCTTGAAGCCATCCGGCAGATGGACGCAGAGGAACGCCGCGAGCTGACGCGGGTGCTCTTCGCGTAAAAGATTCTTTTTTGTGCAGCGAAATACACGCTGTGCAAGCGATGCAAAGAGTTCATGGCTTTTTTGTAAAGTGTGCAGGAGATGTGCAAAAGTGTGCAGCCCCTGCCAGAAAAACAAAAAAGCCATGAAATCTTTCGATTTCACGGCATTTTCTGGTGCGATGGAAGGGACTCGAACCCCCGGCCTACTGATTCGTAGTCAGTCACTCTATCCAGCTGAGCTACCAACGCATACGTTCCGTTCGGAACATGATGTATTTTATCACTGAACCGGGGTTTTGTCAACACTTTTTCGGAAATATTTTTGAGATTCCTGAAAAAGAACGTCTTTTCATCCACTTTTCTTTTATTTTCTATGCATCAGCCCTGCTCTGCGAGGGACTGGGCGATACGGACGCCGGTAGGCGTGGCGGCAAGACCGCCCTGACCGGTCTCCCGGAGGTCGGGGGAGAGCAGGCTGCCCACGCGGCCCATGGCGTCGATGACCTCATCACAGGGGATGGCGTAGTCCACCCCGGCAAGGGCCATATTCGCACAGGAGACGGCGTTCACGGCGCCGACGACATTCCGTTTGACGCAGGGAACTTCCACGAGGCCGGCCACAGGGTCGCAGACGAGGCCCAGTAGGTTGCCCAGAGCCATTGCGGCGGCAGCGGCACACTGCTCCGGCGCGCCGCCCTTGAGGTGGCAGAGAGCGGCGGCGGCCATCGCGCTGGCCGCGCCCACCTCGGCCTGACAGCCGCCCTCCGCGCCCGCGAGAGTGGCGCGGGCCGCGATGACCTGACCGAACCCGGCGGCGACATAGAGGGCGTCGCAGATGGACTCTTCGTCGGCCTCGCCGCTGCGGGCCAGCGGCAGCAGAACAGCGGGCAGGACGCCGCAGCTGCCCGCCGTGGGGGCAGCGACGATGCGCTTCATGCAGGCGTTGCACTCGGCGGTCTTGAGAGCTTCGGCGGTCACTGCGGCGAGGTAATCGCCGCCAAAGCTCTTTCCTTCTTGATGGGCCTGCTCCACCTTGGCTGCGTCGCCGCCCGAAAGGCCGCTTCGGCTGCGCTGGGCCGGGTCATAGTCCCGGCTGGTGGCCTGCATCACCTGCCAGAGGTGGTGCATCATCTCCCGGCTGTGGGCCTCGGTGAGGCGGCTCTCGGCCAAATCGCTGCGGAGGATGGCCTCCGAAAGGGAAATATTCTGGCTACGGGCAGCGGCCAGCATCTCTTCACAGGATAAAAACGACACGTCTCAGTCCTCCTCGCATTCTTCCGGCTCGTCGATGTTCAGGCAGGTAACTTTGCGGATGCCCGGCATCACGGCCATCTGCTGTTCCAGCACATGGGGGATATGGGAGTCGCATTCCAGCACCATAACGGCGCAGCCGCCCGTCGCGGCGCGGAACACCTGCATGGACGCGATGTTGATGCGGCGCTGGGCCAGCGACATAGTGACCTCGGCGATGCAGCCGGGGGTGTCCTCGTTATGGATGATAAGGGTGTTGCTGTCCCCGCCAAAGTCGGCAGGCACACCGTCGATCTCCGTCACGCGGATGCGTCCGCCGCCCACAGAGGCCGCCTTCAGGACGAGGGTCCGGCCCGCCTTACTCTTTAAGGTAAGCACCGTCGTATTCGGGTGGGCGGCACGGAGCTCCACCGGATGGATGGTGAACTTCATGCCGGCCTCCTCGGCCAGCGCGAAGCTGTCGGGCAGGCGGGGGTCATCCGGGCGGAGACCCAGCAGACCCGCCACCAGCGCACGGTCGGTGCCGTGGCCCCGGCCTGTGGTGGCAAAGCTGCCGTAGAGCCCAATGTCCGCCTCGGCGGGGACGTCGCCCAGCAGCTTCTGGGCCGTATATCCAATGCGGGCCGCACCCGCCGTATGGCTGGAGGAGGGGCCGATCATCACCGGCCCGAGAACGTCGAACAGACGCATGAGGTGTACACTTCCTTTCGTTTTGCAGCGCCCGGGAGACCATTCGCTGACAAAAGAACAGATTTTCTTTCTTTTTATTATACCGCTTTTGAGCTTATTGTGCTATAATAACTTCATAATGTTTTGAATCTTGCCCTTTCAGGGGGCAGCACGGAGGGTAGAACCTATGAAACTGGTAAGCGTGGAAACTCCCGAAAAGAGTGTCTGCAAAATGACTTTCAGCGCTTCGGCTGAGGAGCTGGAAGCTGCGTCCAACGCCGTGTACGAGCGCACCCGCGCAACATACACCATCAAGGGCTTTGCCAAGGGCGAGGCTGACCGCGCCCAGATCGAGGCCGACCGCGGCGAGCACACCTTCTGGTACGACGCCATCAACGATTTGATGGACAAGGACGTCCCGGCCCTGTACAACGCAGCGATGGCAGAACACGGCTTCCACGCTGTGGACGAGCCGGTCTACGACCTGGTCAGCGTGAAAAAGGACGAGGGCTTTGTGGCCACTGCCACCACCGCCCTGCAGCCCGAGCTGAACCTGACCCAGACCACCGGCTTCAAGACCGAGTGCGTCACCCCGGAAGTCACCGACAAGGAGATCGACGCTGTGCTGGAGCGCCGCCGCGCCATGGCCGCTGAGCTGGTGCCTCACAAGGGTCCGGCCGTCAAGGGCAACATCGTCCACATCGACTACGAGGGCCTGCTGGAAGGCAAGCCCTTCAACGGCGGCGCCGCCCAGAACCAGACCCTGCAGCTGGGCAGCGGCCGGATGATCCCTGGCTTCGAGGAAGGCATCCTCGGCCACAAGGGCGGCGAGGAGTTTGACATCTTCGTCACCTTCCCGGCCCGCTACCACGTCAAGGACCTGGCCGGCAAGCCCGTGGTCTTCAAAATCAAACTGCACGACGTCTGTGTCCGCCAGCTGCCCGCTCTGAACAGCGATTTTGCCAAGAAGGCTGCCAATGTGGACACCATGGACGAGTTCCGCGCCCAGATCCGTCAGCAGCTCCACGACAACAAACACGCCGCTGCGCTCAACCGCGCCAAGGACGCCATCCTCACCCAGCTGGCCGCAGCCGCTGAGGGCGAGCTGCCCAGCGTTCTCGTCGAGAGCGCCTATCAGCAGGAGATGGAGCGGGTCCAGCAGCAGCTGCAGATGCAGCGCCTGAGCCTCGACCGCTACCTGAGCCAGATCCATCAGACCCGCGAGAGCTTCACTGCCGCTGTCCGCACTGCTGCGGAGAAGAACACCCGCGCCCGGATGGCCCTGCTGCAGATCGCTCAGAACGAGGACCTCGTTCCCACTGAGGAGGACATCGACAAGACCCTGTCCGAGCGCGCTGAGCGCACCAAGAAGACCCTCGAGGAAGTCAAGGCCGCGTCCAACGTGGAGGCCATCCGCCGCAACGAGGGCATCCGCCGCGCTGCCGACTATGTCATCGAGCACTCCACCATCGAAGAGAAATAATTTATCCTGCTTTTGCGCCTGCACCACTGTGCAGGCGTTTTTTATTGTTCATTTTTTCTCTCTTGACTTTTTTTCTCTGCTGCGGTATTTTTAGGGTGAGAGATTCTATCCGAGCCGCAGCTGCGGCCCGGACGGATAAAGTAAAATCTTCTGCGGGACATTCCGCTCATCTATTTTATTGCGACAGGAGGTTTTCCTTATGAAAAAGTTTCTTCTCGCTCTTCTGACAGCTGTCACGGCGGCTGCGCTCTTCTGCGGCGCGGCGGCATCTGTGGCCACTTACAGCGCCAGCTATGACGCACCAGCTGGCATCAACGCCATCGTGGTGCAGGACAGCAGCGCTGCGGTCATTCTGCAGGCCGCCGACATCGACCACATCCGCGCCGATTACACCTACACCTCGAGCTACGCCTTTGAAAGCTCCAAGCTCTACGACTTCACGGTGGCGGGCAGCACCCTCACCGTGACCAAGACCCAAGAGCCCAACGCTTCCCTCCTCATCCAGAGCCAGGACACCCGCAGCTGTACCCTGACGCTGCAGATACCCCGCCAGACGCTGGCAACCATCACCGTCAGCACCACCAACGACAGCATCACGCTGGACGGCGTTTCGGCACAGACCGCCAGCCTCACCACCGACAATGGCCGCATTGAGGTGTCGAACTTCAACGGCTCCACCCTGAGCGGCACCACCCGCAACGGCAAGATCACCATGAGCGGCGTTACCTCCCAGAATGTGGCCGCCACCATCCAGAACAGCGGCACCCTCAAGCTGGAAAACATCTCTGCCAACGTCTGCAGCGCCAAGGTGCAGAACGGCAGCATCACCGGCTCCGTGATCGGCAGCGGCAGCTCTTACGGCCTTGAGCTGGCCGCAGGCGGCGGCAAGATCCGCGTCTCCGACGCCAGCGACAAGAACTTCCTCTTCTTCGGCAAGGACACCCTGCAGCAGAATGCAGATGCCCCCAACAAGCTGAACCTCGCCACCAAGAACGGCGACGTTGATGTCGAGTTCGTCCGTTAAAAGAACATTCAAAATGCCTGTGCGGCATCTGCCGCACAGGCATTTTTTTGTCCCGATACGGTCAGCTGAGCCAGTTGAAGCCCATGACCACCACGCCGAGGATAAAACGTTCATGCTTCTCCTTCCAGAATGGCGTCCAGATTCTCATTTATAATGTCCATCGTCTCGAAGAACGCCTTTCGCTGTGCTTCATTGGTATGTTCCAGCAGACGTACGCCAAATTCCTCCTGCAAGGCCCGGCCCTGCTCAATGATGGGGCAGGCTTTTTCGGTGCAGCGCAGCAGGGTGCGGCGGCGGTCGCCGGGGTCAGCCTCGCGGACGAGGTAGCCCTCCTGCACCAGACGGTCTATGTTCACCGAGACGAGGTTTGCCTTCAGTTTGCGCACCTCCACCACGTCGCTGGCGGTCTGGTAGCCGGGGTTGTTGGCGAGGAACATCAGGATGTCAAAAGCCGTCTGGGGCAGATGGAGCTTCTGGCACAGGGGCTTGCAGAGGGCGGCGTAAGCCGCTGAGGTCTTCCGCCCGAATTCGATGCCCGGGGTATTCATGGGGCGCCTCCTTGTGATTCAAAATTATATCATTCAAATTTGAAGTAATAATAGCACAAAAACGCAGCGATCGTCAAGAGAAAAGGAGCGGCCCGCATCTTGCAGGCCGCTCCCTGTTTCCGTTTTCTTTACAGCATCATGATGAGCCGCGTGCCGAAGGCCGCCAGCCATGCTACGATGCACTGATTTGCCACCATGATAAACGCCCACTTGCCGCCCAGCTCCCGCTTGACCGAGGCCACCGCCGCGATGCAGGGCGTATAGAGCAGGCAGAACACCAGCAGGGGTGCAGCCGCCGCCGGGGACAGCGCGGCGGCAAAGGCCGCAGAGGAACCATAGAGGATGGTGAGGGTCGAAACGACGCTCTCCTTGGCCATAAAGCCGGTGATCAGGGCCGTAGACACCCGCCAGTCGGCAAAGCCCAGTGGCGCAAACAGCGGCGCGATCCCGCTGGCCAGCCATGCAAGGATGCTCTGCTGCGGGTCAGCGGTGAGGCTGAGCCGCAGGTCGAAGCTCTGCAGGAACCAGATGATGATGGTCGCCACAAAGATGACCGTAAAGGCGCGCTGGAGGAAATCGCGGGCCTTTTCCCAGAGCAGCTGGACCACATTCTTGAGGCCGGGCAGGCGGTAGTTGGGCAGCTCCATCACAAAGGGGACGGCCTCGCCCTTAAAGACACTGCTCTTCAGCAGGATGGCCATCAGAATGCCCACCGCAATGCCGAGGAAATAGAGGCTGACCATCACCAGAGCCGCGTGCTCCGGGAAGAAGGCCGCCGCAAACAGGCTGTAGATGGGCAGCTTGGCCGAGCAGCTCATAAAGGGGGTGAGCAGGATGGTCATTTTGCGGTCGCGCTCCGAGGGCAGGGTGCGGCTGGCCATGACGCCGGGGACGGTGCAGCCGAAGCCGATGAGCATTGGCACGATGCTGCGCCCCGAGAGGCCGATGCGGCGGAGAAGCTTATCCATCACGAATGCCACGCGGGCCATGTATCCGGTATCCTCCAGCAGAGAGAGGAAGAAGAACAGGGTCACGATGATGGGCAGGAAGCTCAACACACTGCCCACACCGGTGAAGATGCCGTCGATGACCAGCGAGTGGACGGCTGCGTTGACGTTCCACGCCGTGAGGGTGGAGTCCACCGCGGCGGTCAGGGCATCAATGCCCGCTTCCAGCAGATTCTGGAGCGCCAGACCGATGACGCCGAAGGTGAGGTAGAACACCAGCGCCATGATGCCCACAAAGGCCGGGATGGCGGTATAGCGGCCCGTGAGGAACCGGTCGATCCGGGCCGAGCGGAGCTGCTCCTTGCTCTGGCGGGGCTTCACGACGGTCTGATCCACCAGCTGGTGGATGAAGTGGAACCGCATATCCGCGATGGCGGCGGCGCGGTCCAGACCCCGCTCCTGCTCCATCTGGACGATGATGTGCTCGATCATCTCTTTTTCGTTCTGGTCGAGCTTCAAGGCCGCCTCGATGCGCTGGTCGCCCTCCACGAGCTTTGTGGCCGCAAAGCGCACCGGGATACCTGCGGCCTTGGCATGATCCTCGATCAGGTGGATGATGCCGTGGATGCAGCGGTGGACTGCGCCGCCGTGATCCTCCTCGCCGCAGAAATCCATCCGGCCCGGCCGCTCCTGATACTTTGCGACATGGAGCGCATGATCCACCAGCTCGTCCACGCCCTCGTTCTTTGCCGCAGAGATCGGCACGACCGGGATGCCCAGCATGGCCTCCATCTTATTGATGCGGACAGTGCCGCCGTTGCCGCGCATCTCGTCCATCATATTCAGCGCCAGCACCATCGGCGTATCCAGCTCCATGAGCTGCATGGTGAGGTACAGATTCCTCTCGATGTTGGTGGCGTCCACGATATTGATGATGCCCGTGGGCTTCTCGCCGATGATGAACTGCCGGGTCACGATCTCCTCGCTGGTATAGGGCGACATGGAGTAGATGCCGGGCAGGTCTGTGACCTCCGTATTCGGGTTATTCCGGATCGCACCGCTCTTGCGGTCCACCGTCACACCCGGGAAATTGCCGACGTGCTGGTTGGAGCCGGTGAGCTGGTTGAAGAGGGTCGTCTTGCCGCAGTTCTGGTTGCCCGCCAGCGCAAAGGTAAGGGTCGTGCCGTCGGGCAGAGGGTTCTCGCCCTTTTTGGTGTGGTAGCGTCCGCCTTCGCCGAGGCCCGGGTGCTCCACCGGCTTTTCACTTTCTGCCGCCGCCTTTTTCGCCGCCGGGACTTTGGCCAGAGTGACCCCGATGCGGGCGGCATCGTCCAGCCGGAGGGTCAGCTCGTAGCCGTGGATGCTCAGCTCCATCGGGTCGCCCATCGGGGCAAATTTGACCAGCGTGACCTCCTCACCGGGGATCAGCCCCATATCCAGAAAATGCTGCCGCAGAGCGCCTTCGCCGCCCACGGTCCCGACCACGGCAGTCTCGCCGATGTTCAAATCTTTCAACGTCATATGGAATGTTCCTCTCGAGCGCGTTTGTTAGTTTGCGTTAACAACAGTAATATAGGCTAACTTTCCGGCGTTGTCAAGAGAAACGGGGCTGTTCTGAGCTGTTCTCTGAAAAAAATCATGCCGCCTTCCTCGAATATCCGAAAAAGTGCAAAAAATAAGAGCCTGTACCCGGGAAGTACCCGCCGTACAGGCTCTTATCGTTTTTTATTCAGTTCGCGGTGTGGTAGCCGTCAGGGTTCTTCTTCTGCCAGTTCCAGCTGTCGGCGCACATCTCCTCGATGCCGTACTCAGCCACCCAGCCCAGCTCGTTTTTGGCCTTGGTGGGGTCAGCATAGCACTCGGCGATGTCGCCGGGGCGGCGGGCATCGATGACGTAGGGGATGGGCTTGCCGCAGGCCTTCTCGAAGGCGTGGATGACATCCAGCACGCTGTAACCCTTGCCGGTGCCGAGGTTGCAGATGAAGAGGCCGCAGTTCGTTTCCAGCTTCTTGATGGCGCAGACATGGCCGCGGGCCAGGTCCACGACATGGATGTAGTCGCGGACGCCGGTGCCGTCGGGGGTGGGGTAGTCATTGCCGAAGACATGGACCTTTTCCAGCTTGCCCACAGCCACCTTGGCGATGTAGGGCATGAGGTTGTTGGGGATGCCGTTGGGGTCCTCGCCGATGAGGCCGGACTTGTGGGCGCCGATGGGGTTGAAGTAGCGCAGCAGAGCCACGTTCAGGGTGGGGTCCGCCTTGCAGACATCGGTGAGGATGCGCTCGGTCATGGCCTTGGTGGTGCCGTAGGGGTTGGTGGTGGCACCCACGGGGAAGTCCTCGGTGATCGGCACACTGGCGGGGTCGCCGTAGACGGTGGCGGAAGAGCTGAACACGAAGTTGTGGCAGTTGTGCCTGCGCATCACATCCAGGATGACCAGCGTGCAGTTGAGGTTATTGTAGTAGTATTCGATGGGCTTGGACACGCTCTCGCCGACGGCCTTATAGGCTGCGAACTGGATGACCGCCGTAATGTCGGGACACTCGGTGAAGATCTTCTCCACATCCTCGTGTTTGGTCATATCGGCCTGATAGAAGCGGAAGTCCTTGCCGGTGATCTGCTTGACGCGGTCGAGGACCACAGGGGATGCATTATAGTAGTTGTCCGCCACGACGACGTCGTAGCCGGCATTCAGGAGCTCGATGCAGGTGTGGCTGCCGATGTAGCCTGCGCCGCCGGAAACCAAAATAGCCATGTCCAGTACCTCTCTTGTTCCAGATGTTGCTTCGCACAGAGCCCTTGTGCTCTGTCTGACTAAAGGATACCGCTTTTTGCACCGAGAATCAAGTACCGGCTCTTTTATTAAAATGTATTTTTGTTGCATCTTTTCAGCCAGTCTGATGAACTGCAAAGATTTTTAGTCCGCAAGGCATGGAGAGGACACCCAAAAAAACAGCAAAGGGCAGCTCCCGCAAGAGAGCTGCCCTTTGCTGCGGCTGATATTTGCTTACAAACGGCCGCACTGACGGCCGGTGAAGAAGCGGAGCGTAGTGTTGGCGCGGAAGACTTTGCCTGCCCGCAGCACCGTCGTCGGGAACTCCGGGTGAGAGGGGCTGCAGGGGAAGTGCTGGGTCTCAAGGGCAAAGCCGCCGTACTTTTCCAGCGGGACGCCGCCCTTGCCGGGGGAGGGGCAGTTCTGCAGGAAGTTGCCGGTGTAGAGCTGGATGCCCGGCTGGGTGGTGTACATCTTCATGCTGATGCCGGTCTTGTCGCTGGACGCCCATGCGCAGAGGCTCTGGCTGGCACCCCGGGGCCGGTCGAGGACATAGCAGTGGTCGAAGCCGCCGCCCGCCATGGTGGTCTGGTAGAAGCCGGTGTCGAGGTCGCGTCCCAGAGGCTTTCCGGTGCGGAAGTCCATCGGCGTACCGTCCACGGGCAGGATCTTACCCGTGGGGCAGGTCTCGTTGTTGCCCTCGAGGTAGTTGGAAGCGTAAATGCGGAGCTTCTGGCCCAGCACATTGCCGCCGCCGTCGAGGTTGAAGTAGGTGTGGTTGGTCAGGTTGATGATGGTGTCCTCGTCGGTGGACACACGGTAGTCCATCCGCAGGGTGTTGTCCGGCGTGAGGATATACCGCACACTGACCTTCAGATTTCCGGGGAAACCGTCTTCGCCCGCCGGGCTTTCGGTCTCCATCAAAAGGGTGTCGCCGAACATCTTCACATCGTAAATTTTGCGGGGGAAGGTGCCGTGCAGGTGATTTTTGCCATTGTTGGCTTCCAGCTTGTAGGTCTTGCCGCTGAGAGAAAATTCCGCATTTTCAATGCGGTTAGCGTACCGGCCCACGAACGCACCGCAGCAGGTGCTGCCGGATGAGTTGAAATCCGCCTCATAGTCGGCGAGGGTGTCGTGTCCGACGACCACATCCACCAGACCCGTTTTTGTAGGGACGAAGAGATTTTTGATCACACAGCCATAGTTCAGCACGCTGACCTCAAGTCCACCGGGATTGGAGATGATATATTCATCCACCTTATCGCCGTTTTTGGTCACACCAAAGGGCTTGGAGCGGAACTGTGCCATAAGGCTCGCCTCCTTCTTCATTATTTTCGGTCAGGGCAGCGCAGCCCCGGCCTCGTCCATAATTATGATTATAGCACAGTTTTCCAGACTTGTGTGAGAATGCTTTTAGATTTATCTTCCAAAATTTCGAGAGATTTTTTGGATATATTGCGAAAACGCCTTTCATCTTAAAAGGCTCTCCCTTTGGGAGAGCTGGCGCGAAGCGCCTGAGAGGGCAAGGACGCTGCTGCTGTCAGGGAACAAAAGAAACCGCCGCACATCAGACTGTGCAGCGGTTTCGGGGCAGATACTTATTCTATATAGATAGGAGATAGCCTCAGGTCTCCGGCTGGGCGGGCTGAGCCTCGGCGGCGTTCGACTGCGCGATATACTCGGCGGCGTCATCGGGGATGTCGTCCATCCCGTCGTCACCCACATCGACCACCAGCGGCGGCTTCTTGAAGAGGATGTCGTAGAGGATGGGGACGATGTACAGGGTCATCAGGGTGGCATAGCTCAGGCCGCAGATGATGACGATGGCCATGCCGCTCATGAGCTGGCTCGCCATATCGTTGCTGAACACCATCTGCAGCATGGCCAGAACGGTGGTCAGGGTGGTCATGAGGATGGGACGCATACGGGTCTTGCCGGTGGCGACAAGGGCCGCACGGCGCTCCAGACCGCCCAGACGCAGCTGGTTGGCGTAGTCCACGAAGACGATGCCGTTGTTGACGACGGTACCCATCAGGACGATGAAGCCCATCAGGGAGATCATGGTCAGCTGCTGGCCGGTGACCAGCATACCCAGCAGGCCGCCAGTGAAGGCCAGCGGCACCGTGAACAGGACGATGAAGGGGGACAGCAGGCTCTGGAACTGAGCCACCATGACCAGATAGACGAAGGGCAGGGCCAGAGCCATCCACTGCACCATCTCATCGACCATCAGGTTGACGGTGGAGGACTCTCCGCCCAGCGAGAAGGAGCAGCCCTCGGGCATCTCATCGGAGAGAGCGAAGTCGTCCAGCGTCTTCTGGAGCACGCGGGACTGGACCGTGGTGTTGTAGCCGTCCAGCGTGTCTGCCGTCACCGTGATGTAGCGGGTCTGGTTCTCGCTGGTGATGGAGTCGGGGGCGGTGCCGGTGGACCAGGTAGCGATGTCGCCCAGCGTGCAGGTGCCGGTGGTGATGGCGCCGGTGGCGTCCATGACGCTGGTGGTGAAGGTCATGTCCATCATGTTTTCCTTGGTCACAGGGTCAAGATTATCGCTGATCTGGACTTTCATTGTGGAGCCGTCTACCGTGACGGGGGTCTCCGCCGTGGTGGTGGTGGTGAGCTTGGCGGCGATCTGCTGGTAGACCTGCGCAACCGTCAGACCATAGGCGCGGACCTTGTCGCGGTCGATGTCCAGATTGATGGTCGCATCGCCCTGACCGAGGCCGGTGGCAGCATTGGCGAAGCCCTCGGTGTCGTTGACCATCTGGACGACCTTATCGCCCAGTGCGGTAATGGTATCGGCGTCGGGGCCGTAGATCTTGACAGAGAGGCCGCTGCTCAGCTGGCTGGTCAGGTCCTGCATACCGCTGATCTCGACGGTGCCGGTGCAGTTCTCGACGCCGGAAACGGCATCATTCAGGGCCTGCTCCACAGCGGCGATCTTAGTAGAGGAGAGAGACTCGTCCAGCATGACGTTGAACTGGTAGCTGCCGTAGCTGTTGGCGGCGCTCAGCAGGTCGGTGATGGCGCTGGGCAGGCCCAGCTGGCCGATGTCGATGCCGGCCACAGTGGTATCGGTGGTGACGCCCACCTCTTTCACGCCGTCCACGGCCATGACGGCCTCCACGACCTGTCCGGCCACACCGTAGGATTCCTCTTTGGTCAGGCCGTCGTCGGTGGAGAGGGCGATGGTGGCCTCATTGCTGGAAATTTCGGGCAGAAGGACGACGCCCATGGAGAAGACCTTCCAGCCGCAGAAGGCCAGCAGCGCGACAGCGGCCAGCAGCGGCAGAGCGCGGTGCTGCAGGCACCACTCGAGGCTGTGGGCATACTTATCCTGGATCTTTTCGAACCAGACCAGACGCTTCGGCTCAGCCTTTTTCAGGACAGTGGAAGCAGCGGCAGGCACGACGGTGATGGCCACGATGAGAGAGGCCATCAGGCAGTAGCCGATGCACATGGACATGGGCTGCAGCAGGCTGCGCACCGTGCCGGAGGCGAACACCACCGGCAGGAAGACGCAGACCGAGGTGAGGGTGGAGGCCACCACCGACATTCCCACCTGACGAGCGCCCTGCACGGCGGCGCGGGCCGCCGGTACGCCCCGGCCCCGCAGACGGTAGATGTTCTCGATGACGACCACCGAGTTATCCACCAGCATACCGACACCCAGCGACAGGCCCGCCAGCGTCATGATGTTCATGTCGAGGCCGGTGAAGTACATCAGAACGACGGCGAACAGGACGGACAGCGGGATGCTGACGCCGACCACGAGGGTGGGCTTGATGTCCTTCAGGAAGATGGCCAGCACGATGATGGCCAGTGCAGCGCCCACCAGCATACTGCTGATGATGCTGTTGACGATGATGGTGATGTAGTTGCCCTGGTTGGACAGGACGACGACGTGAAGGTCAGAATACTGGGCCTGCAGCTCCTTGAAGGCATTCAGGCAGCCGTCCGAGACGCTGCTGGCGCTGGAATTGGCGTTGCGGAAAATTTTCAGCACCACGGCCCGCTCCCCATTCAGACGGGTATAGCTGGCCTCGGCGTTGTCGATGACGGCCACGTCGGCCACATCGGAGAGGCGGACATCGCCGAAGCCATTGACGTGGAGCAGAAGTGCGCCCTCGATGTCCGAAACGCTGTCGTACTCTTCGCCGACCTTCAGCAGCCAGGACTCGCCGCTCTTATCGGCGACGTAGCCGGCAGGCATCGAGAAGTTCTGAGCGTAGATGAGCTGGGCGAGGGTCTTGATGTCCAGCTGCTTGGCCACATCGGCGCTGGCAAGGGCCTTTTCCTTGCTCTCCTCGTAGAGCTGCTTGGCGTCTTCCAGCTGGTTCTCGTAGTCCTTCAGCTTCTCCCGGGCCTCGGTGAACTGCATATAGGCGCTGAGCTGCTGGCTGGAATAGCTGCCCAGAGCGACGGAGAACTGGTTCATCAGGCCGGGGACATTGTCCATGGCTTTGATGACCTCGTCCAGAGTCTTATAGATGGTGCTCAGGCTGTTGGAGACTTCCAGCTCGTCGGCAAGGTCGGAGACGGTGCCGTCGCTGGTACCCAGACGGCCCTGCAGCTCCTGCAGAGCGGCGGTGAGCTTATCGGTGATGTCGCGCAGCTCGCCGACGATCTCGATGAGGGAGTCGATGTCCCGCATACCGGTCTGGTTGAACTGGTCCACGACCCGCTGCAGGCCGTCGCGGACGTCGATGAGGGCCTGCTGGATCTCCGGCTCATTGACCACGCCGATGAGCTGGTTGATGCTGCTCAGCAAAGCCTGCGCCTGGTCGCGCACGACGGTGACGGCGTCGGCCACCTCAGTACCCATCTGGGCCATGACGGTGTCAGAGACCGTGTCACCAAAGTTTTTCAGCTGTTTTTCGTACTCGGCACGGCCCGCGGCGATCTGGGCCTCGGCGTCATCGAGCTGGGCGCGGGCGTCGGCCAGCTGGGTGTCGATGAGCTCCAGCAGGCGGGCGTTCACTTCGTCTATCTTATCCTGATTCAGCTGCACCTGCACCATCTTTTCGATGAGGCCGTTGGCCGACACACTGGAAACGCCGCTGGTGCGGCCCACATAAGGCACGAGGGTGTTATCCACAAAATCCGACAGATCGTAGACATCGCTGCCCTCCCGGCTGACAGCCACCGTCATAAAGGCGTTCATGTTCAGGCTGTACTCGATGATGGAGGGGGTCAGACAGGTGCTGGGCAGACTGGACGCGGTCTGGTCCACCTTGTTGGAGGTCTTGACCATCGCGCTGTTCATGTCGGTGCCTTCGGCGAATTTCATGAGCAGAAGGCTGTAGTTTTCTGCCGAGGTCGCCGTGATGCTCTCGACGCCGGACACTGTACCCAGCGCGTTCTCCATCACATCGGAGACTTCTGACTCCACACGCTCCGGGCTGGCACCGGGGTAGACAGTGACCACCATGAGGTATGGCGTGCTGATGTCGGGCAGAAGGTTCGTCTGCAGGTTCGTGATGGACACGAAGCCCAGCAGCAGGACCATGATGACCGCAACAAGGATGGTGAACGGCTTTTTGACACTGAATTTTTCCATGATTTCCTATCCATTTCTTTTTTATGCCGCCGCGCGGCAAGAGGTACGCCGCAACCACGGCAGCACCCTCTGAACACTTCTTATCGTTCCTATTATACACGAGGGAATCTCCCTTGCAATAGTCCTGAAGTTAATATTTAACAAAACTTTCCTTAATCCACCTTTGTTTAGGAAGTCAATGGGAAGATCCCGGCTACTTTCTTGCCATATTTCGTGGAAATACGGGCCGGATTATGCTATACTAGAATGCAGAATGGAATTTTATTGCAATTTCAGGCACAGCGCCTATCCAGACTACTCAAGGCCCATGTTCCGGGCTTATATACGTTCGATACGACCCCAAAGAGGAATGCTATGAAGAAAGTTATATCCGTCCGTTTCAAGGACAACGGCAAGACCTATTATTTTGACCCCGCAGACACCCCCATCAAGACCGGCGACTATGTTATCGTCGAGACGGCCCGGGGCGTGGAATGCGGCGAAGTGGTGCAGGGCGTGAAGGAGATCGCCGACTCCGCTGTCCCCAAGGCCCTCAAGCCCATCACCCGGATGGCCGACAGCGTGGATGTGCGCCGGATGCGCCAGAACCGTGAGGATGAGAAGCGCGCCTACCACACCTGCCAGGAGTGCATCGCCCGCCACGGGCTGGAAATGAAGCTGGTGGAGGCCGAATACACCCTCGACCGCTCCAAGATCATGTTCTATTTCACCGCCGATGGCCGCGTGGACTTCCGTGAGCTGGTCAAGGACCTGGCCGGCATCTTCCACACCCGCATCGAGCTGCGCCAGATCGGCGTGCGCGACGAGAGCAAGATGATAGGCGGTCTGGGCATCTGCGGCCAGCCCTTCTGCTGCAGCCGCTTCCTGAAAGACTTTCAGCCCGTCTCCATCAAGATGGCAAAAGAACAGGGTCTTTCCCTCAACCCGACCAAGATCAGTGGTGCCTGCGGCCGCCTGATGTGCTGCCTGGCCTACGAGGAGAGCGCCTACGAGTACCTGAACAGCATCATGCCCATGGTGGGCAGCACCGTCCGCACGCCGGACGGCCTCGGCACCGTGCTCGAGGTCAACCCCATCTCCGGCTATCTGCGGGTGCGCTGCGGCACTGAGGCCTTCGCGCCCCGGTACTATAAGGTGAGCGTCTGCGAATATATCTCCGGCGGCAAGCGCGCCCCCCGCCGCCCCGACCCGGACGACGATTATTCCGGCGTGCGCAATCCCGCCCCGGTGGTGGCTTCGGCCAACGCCGACGGCACCTCGTCCTGCCCCGGCTGCGGCAGAAAAGATAAAAAATAAGAGGCTGGAAATGGCGGGGTCTCCGAACGGTTAGTCTGTTAAAACTAACTTTGCTTCGTGATTTTCGCCAAAAAATCTCTTCAAATTTCTCCAAAAGTTAGCCCGTGCTTTTGTGCAACCCACCAAAAAACGAAAAATTGCTTTTGGGTGGGTACGGTTAGTCTTGCCTTTTTGAAACGGCTTTGTTAAAATGCAGTCAAGGATACGATTTCCGAGGGGTCTGCCAGAGCCGTGCAGGGGCAGATTTCTTCATAAATACTGAGCACGGGGAGATAAAGGAGAGTTCTATTATGGCACACAAGGTTTCTGACGCATGTGTTGGCTGCGGCGCTTGCGAGGGCGCTTGCCCCGTTGGTGCAGTCGCTGTTGAGAACGGCGTTGCAGTTGTGAACGCAGACGCTTGCATCGATTGCGGCGCTTGCGAGGGCGCTTGCCCCACCGGTGCTATCACCGCTGAATAATTTTTAGCAGATAGCGCGCGAATAACGCATCAAAAGCAGCAGACCTGCCAGGCGGGTCTGCTGCTTTTCTTTCTTGCATAATTTTTTCATCTTTCGGGACACAATATTTTGTCGGAGGATTTCGGCTGGGCGTATGGAACATTCTACCGAGATTTTGTATAATAAAACAGAAGTATACTGCTCCGCCGTCCACCGGTTCGGCTCGGACGCGCTTTTGCTGGCCCGCTTCTGCGAGCCGCGGCGCAGCCAGAAGGCGGCAGACCTGTGCTCCGGCTGCGGCATCGTGAGCCTTGAGTGGCACGACCGGGGCCATCGCGGCCCCTGCGCCGCCGTGGAATTGCAGCCCGAGGCCAGTGCGCTCTTACAGGAGGCTGTGGCCGCGCAGGGCATCGGGCACATCACGCCCTATCTCACCGACCTGCGCACCTTCCGGGAAGGGGAGGGCCAGTTCGATGTCTGCGCCTGCAACCCGCCCTATTTTACCGCCGGGCCGCAGAGCACCGACGCGGGCCGTGCCACGGCCCGCCACGAGACGGACTGCACCCTCGAGGATGTCTGCGCCTGTGGTTTCCGCCTGCTGAAGGACGGCGGAAAGCTTTCCCTCTGCCATCGGCCCGAGCGTCTGGCCGAGGTGCTGGCTGTGCTGCGGTCGCACCGCCTCGAGCCGAAGCGTCTGGCCTTTGTGAAGAATAAGCCCAGCGCCGCGCCGTGGCTTTTTCTTGTGGAAGCCCAGAAAAACCGCCGCACCGGCCTGCGCATCGAACCGGATGTGCTCATCACCGCCGGGGCAGCGATGTACGGAGAAGTAAAATAACAACATCAGGGAGGTCAATCATGGCCGGTATTCTTTATATCGTGGCAACCCCCATCGGCAATCTGGACGACATGCCGCCCCGCGTGGCCGCCACCTTCGGCGCGGCGGACTTCGTGGCCGCCGAGGACACCCGCGTGACCATGCGGCTGCTGAACTATCTGGGCCTGAAAAAGCCGATGGTCAGCTACTACGAGCACGCATTGCAGAAGGGCGAGGGTATCCTGCGCCGGATCGAGGCGGGCGAGAACTGCGCCCTCTGCTCGGACGCCGGAATGCCCTGCGTCTCTGACCCGGGCGAGGTCATCGTGCGGGACGCGCTGGCCCGGGGCATCAAAGTCGTGCCTGTCCCGGCGGCGTCCGCCTGCGTGACGGCGCTGGCTGTCTCGGGCCAGGACACCTCCCGCTGGGTGTTCGAGGGCTTCCTGCCCGTGAACCGGAAGCAGAAAAAAGAGCGTCTTGCTGAGCTTCTGGGTGAAAAGCGGACCGTCATCTTCTACGAAGCCCCCCACAAGCTGCGCACGACGCTGGACGACCTCGTGAACGCCTTCGGCCCGGAGCGGAGCATCACCCTCTGCCGTGAGCTGACCAAGCTCCACGAAGAGATCTGGAAGACCACCCTCGGGGAGGCGCAGGCCCACTACGCCGCCAACGAGCCGAGAGGCGAGTATGTTCTGGTCATGGCCGGTGCGCCGGCTTCCACAGAGCCGGAAGCAGAAATGACCCTCGAGCAGGCCGCACAGCGCGCCCTCGAGCTGACCGGACAGGGCTTCGGCCCCACTGCCGCCGCCAAGGCCGCAGCCCAGGGGACGCCCTACTCCAAGAGCGAAGTATATAAGGCACTGCTGACCATCCAGCAGCGCGACCCGGAATAAAATTTGAGGAGGATCCTTTTCCCGTGACGAAACTTCTGATTTTGAGCGACAGCCACAACAGCCGTCTGGCCATCGAAAACATTCTGGCCGCCGAGGCGGACAGCATCGACGCGCTCATCTTTCTGGGCGACGGCCTGCGCGACCTCGAGCAGGCGCTCACCTTTTACCCCTCTCTGCGGGCCTATGCTGTAGCCGGAAACTGCGATTTCGGTGCGCTGGAGCCGCTGGACGGGCTTGCCGCCTTTGACGGGGTGGTCGTCTTCTACACCCACGGCCATATGTACGGGGTGAAATACGACCTCGACACGCTGGCTGACGCAGCCGCAGCCCGGGGCGCGAACGTCGCCCTCTTCGGTCACACCCACATCCCGGTGGCAGAAGAGCGGGGCGGGGTGTTCCTGTTCAACCCCGGCTCCTGCGGCCGGTGCTACACCGGCCCCAACACCTACGGCATCCTGACTCTTGCCGACGGCAAGGTGGTCAGCCACGAGCACAAAGAGGTACCCAAAGCATGAGCATCAACGAGGTGCGCTGGCTGTCCGAGTGCGGCAGCACCAACGCTTACGCAAAAGAGCATTTTGAAGAGTTCGGCCCGGTGGGCGCGGTATACACCACCAATCAGACCGCAGGCCGGGGCCGTCTTGGCCGCAGCTGGGTGAACGCCGAGGGCCGCGCCCTCTATTATACGGCGGTCATCCGGGAGCCGCTGGCCCAGCCTGCCACCCTGCCGCTGCTGGCAAGCCTCGCCGTCCGCGATCAGCTGGCCCAGCGCTACGGCGTGGACTGCCGGATAAAATGGCCCAATGACCTGCTGCTGAACGGAAAAAAGCTCGTGGGCATCCTCTGCGAGAGCGTCAGCTACGGCTACCAGATGCAGGGCCGGGGCATCGTCTGCGGCATCGGCATCAATCTGGCACAGCCCCAGAGCTATTTCGACGCCGCAAACCTGCCCAACGGCACCTCCCTCGAATTACAGGGCGCGAAAGTGGACCTTGCCGCCGACCCCCAGTGGCTGGCCGAGGCGCTGACGGACTTCGGCTTTGACCGTCCGCTCTACACCTTCGCGCGGGAGGGCTTCGCTCCCTTCCGGGACGAGTACAAGGCGGCCTGCGTCAACCTGGGCCGCCACGTCACCTTCGATTTGCCGGGCGGCGGCACAGGCAGCGGCACAGCCATCGACGTGGACGCCGACGGCCAGCTCATCGTCCGCACCGACAGCGGCGAGGAGAAGGTCTTCACCGGCGAAGTCTCCGTCCACGGCATCTACGGGGCCGTATAAATTTTCCAGCATTCCAGCGCCTCTGCGGGCCGTCCGGCCCCGGGGGCGCTTTTCTTTCCTCCCTGCAAAGTTTGTGGAAAACCCGGGTTTTCCCACGGTTTTCCACACATGGTTTTTGCCGGGCAGCGTTTGTGGAAAACTCCTGCGCCAAAAATTCCAGAGGGGAGAGGCGCTTTTGCCCCAAGCGCGAAACGCCGCAGAAAATAAATTTTTGGCCTCGACTTTCTTTTCAAAAAAGGCTCTGTGACCTCTTTTCTCCCCAGATTTTCCCTCTTTTCCCGTTTTAGAATACATCGTGTATAACCCAAAACTCAATTTTCTGTGGAAAACTCGGTGGAAAAAGTGGAAAACACTGTGGGAAACCCCACTTCTTTTTCACAAAATCGGTGGAAAACCCAGTGGAAAAAGTTAAAAAATCATTCCAGATGGGATACTCTTCCGATAACGCACCAAAATGGAATCCCGCACTTCCCACGGATTTTCTTGAATGGGCCGGGCAAACATGATACAATGAAAGACAGAAAATGGCCCCGGACATGGGCCGCAAAAATTCTTTTCACGGAGGCGTCTGTCTATGAACTGGATCTCCCGCCTTGAGCGGAAATACGGCCGCTTTTGCATCCCCAACCTCATCTCTATCATCGTAGGTGGACAGATTTTAGTCTACGCCATCGAACTGTTCGTCAACCAATTCATCTCAGTCTATCTCGGCCTGAGCCGGAGCCTGCTGCTGATGGGGCAGGTGTGGCGGCTCATCACCTTCGTCTTTATCCCGTTTTCGGGGGGCGGGCCGCTGAGCGTCATCCTCGGCATCTACTTCACATGGTTCATCGGCACGGCTCTGGAAAAGGAGTGGGGCGATTTCCGCTTCAACCTCTACTTCCTGCTGGGGATGATCGGCACCGTGCTGGGCTGTCTCGTCACCGGCATCCCCGCCGACACCTACTGCCTGTCGCTGTCGCTGCTGCTGGCTTTCGCCATGCTCTACCCCGAGGTGCAGGTGCTGCTGTTCTTCGTCATCCCGGTAAGGGTGAAGTATTTCGGCCTCTTCGCCGCTGCCATGTGGCTGTTCAGCTTCCTGACTGCCGGGTGGCTGTATAAGGTGAGCTATCTGCTGAGTATGCTGGGATTTGTGCTCTTCTTCGGGCCGCAGGCACTGCGCAGCGTCCGGGCGTGGATACGCCGGGAGCAGTGGAAGCGGAAGAACCGGAGGTGAGCCGCACATGATGATAGACCGCCTTGCGGGCAATGCGGCCCTGAAAGACAGCGTCCGCCTGATGCTGGGCAGCCGCCGTCTGACCCACAGCGTGTTATTGGTGGGCGAGACGGGCCTGGGCGCGGGCTACGCGGCCCGGTGCGTGGCGGCAGACTATCTTTACCCGGCAGGCGGCGCACCTGCTGAGGCCCTTCTGCGGGGCGAATGCTGCCGTGCCGTGGGCAAAGCCGGCGACCGCGACAGCGGCCGCATCGAGACCGGCGTGGTGCGGGAAGCCATCTCCGTCACCGGCATGGGCTCGGGCGGGCGGTATCTCGTCAGTCAGGTCAAGGCCATGCGCACCGAAATTTTCAATACCAGCCTCTCCGCCGAGGGCCGCGCCGTCCTGCTCTACCATGTGGAGCGGATGAACGAAGAATCCGCCAACGCCCTGCTGAAGGTGATGGAGGAGCCGCCGGAAGGCGTGCTCTTCCTGCTGACGGCAGATTCGCAGGCCGGTGTGCTGCCCACCATCCGCAGCCGCTGCATCAGCTTCGCCGTGGCCCCGGTCAGCCCCGAGGAATGCGCCCAGTGGTGCATCGGGCAGGGCGTGGACAAAAAGCAGGCCCGGCTCTACAGTGAGCTGTTCGACGGCCACATCGGCACAGTGCTTGCCGCCGCCCGGGACGACGCCCGCCGGGAACAGGTGGAAAAGGCCCTGACGCTGGCCAAGGCCGCGGCGGCTCACGACAGCTATGCCGCCGCCGTCCTGCTGGCCGGGTACGAGAAGGACAAGGCCGCAGCAGCGGCCCTGCTGGGCGATTTCCGGGCCGTAGCCGCCGCCGGGCTCCGGGGGTGCGCCAGCACCCCTCTGACGGCTGACGCCGCCCGCCGCGCCCTCTCGCTGGCCGATGCGGCCATTCAGCGGCTCGGCGCACAGGTGAACCCCAAAATCACACTTTCCGTTCTTGCAGCGAAGCTTGGATAAAGCAAAAGCTCCCCGGAAGGGGAGCTTTTGCTTTTGCTATTGCTATTTGATCCTATTATCTTCTGCGGGACCGACTCCGCCGCCGCAGGTTCAGCGAACCGCCGCCGGCCACCATCGTCAGGAAGCCCAGCACGATGAGGATGCCGATGAGCGCGGCCATGAGAAGAAGGGTCGTTTTGGCGTCGGTGCGAAAGTCAGACACATATTCTTTGTGGGTCACAAGGTCCACCGTTCCCATCTCGTAGCCGTCGAGGTAGACGGTGGCCGTACCAAGCACAGCACCCTCCTTGACGGTGGCCGAAGTGCTCTCCGGCACCGAGAACTCGAAGGTCACTTCATCGTCGGCGTGGCCGTAGCCGCTGAGGTCGCTGGCGGCGTAGAGCTCCACGGCTTCCTCCGTGCGGCACTTGGTCAGCGGGATGGTGGTCAGCACCGTCTCCGTGTCCACGAGCTGACGGTCAGAAAAGCTGGAGAAAGCCCAGTCCAAAATCTCCGCACACTCGCGGTAGATGTTGTCCATATCACTGCCCAGCACCACGAGGCCGTAGGTGTGGCCGTCCTGCTGGGCAAAGGTGACGAAGCACCGGCCTGCGAGGGTAGTAAAGCCGGTCTTCATGCCCCGGACATAGTCGCGGTGATAGGCATACTCCGGGTCCAGCATGAGGTTGGTGGACTTGATGGTCCGCTCGTTCTGGTGCAGGTTCGTGGCGGGCAGCGTATAGGTGAGGGTGTTCGCGGCCTGCATATAGGTCTCGTTGGCGTAGCAGGCAGCGGCAATTTTTGCAAGGTCCTCTGCCGTGGAGACGTTGCCGTAGTCGTACAGACCGTGGACGCAGGAGAAGGTGGTATCCATGCAGCCCAGCTCCTTGGCCCGGGCGTTCATCTGGGCCACGAAGGCCGTCAGGTCGCCGCCCGAGACGTCGCTGGCGATGACGCTGGCCGCGTCGTTGGCGCTGGCCACCAGCAGACCGTAGAGCAGGTCGATGCGGCGCACCGTCTCGCCGATGCGGAGGTTCATGGTGGAGCCGTTGGCGTTCTGGATGTCCTTGAACTCCTGGGTCAGGCTGGTGGGGATGGTGATCTCAGCGTTCATGTCCTTGCCGCTCTCGAGGAAGAGCAGGGCCGTCATCATCTTGGTGAGGCTGGCGATGTAGCGCTGCTGGTCAGAGTTCTGCCTGAGGATGGGCTTGCCGGTATCCAGATTGAAGAGATAGACCGACTCGGTGTCGCTGGCCGTCTGAATGGGCATCTGATAAGCGGCAAACCCGGGCAGGGCGGCGCAGACCATCAGCACCAGCGTGAGCAGCAGCGCCGTGCTCCGGCGCAGGAAGGTGGGTCGATTCATAGGCTTGTCCTCCTTAACATTCAAACATCAGCCAAACACTTTGTGCCAGAATGCACTCAGCCCGTGCTTCTCGGGTTCGGCCTCGGGCTCTGCCGGGGCGGGGTGCAGTTCGGGGCTGGTAAAGGCCCAGTCGAACAGCTCTGCCGCCTCCCGGAAGATATTCTGGGAGTTCGAGCCCAGGATGACCAGCCCATACGTATGGCCGTCCTGCCGGGCAAAGGTGACGAAGCACCGCCCGGCCTGGGTGGTGAAGCCGGTCTTCATGCCGTGGGCATCGCTGCGGTAATAGCCGCTGCCGGGCTGCAAAAGCTTGTTGGTGGTCGTGACCGTCCGGGCCGGATGCAGGTTGGTGGCGGGCAGTTCATAGGACACCGTGTCCGCTATCTGGCGGTAGGTCGGGTCCGCATAGCAGGCCAGCGCGATCTTCGCCATATCGCGGGCCGTGGAGTAGTTGCCGCCGTCGTAGAGGCCGTGGGGGCAGGTGAAATGGGTGGCCGTACAGCCCAGCTGGCTGGCCCGGACGTTCATCTGGGCCGCGAAGGCGGCCAGACTGCCGGAGGTATCGACGGCCAGCACGCTGGCTGCGTCGTTGGCGCTGGGCAGGAGCATGGCGTACATCATATCGATGCGGCGCACCGTCTCGCCGGCCTGCAGGCCGATGGTGTGGCCCCGGTTGGCCCGGATGGACTGAAGTTCCGGCGTGAGGCTGGCCGGGATGGTGATACTGGCATTGAGGTCGGTGCCGCTTTCCAGCACGAGAAGGGCCGTCATCATCTTGGTCAGACTGGCAACGCAGCGGGGAAGGTCGGGGTTCTGCTCCACGAGAGCTTCTCCGGTGTCGGCATCGAAGAGGTAGATGGATTCCTGCGGGTAGGCGGCCTGAATGGGCATCGCGTAGACGGCGAAACCGGACAGTGCCGCTGTAGTCATGAATGCAGCGGTCAGGACCAGAGCCAGAAACCGCCGCGCAAAGGGATGAAACTGCATAAATTGATACTCCTTCGGAAGCCTGGGGGCTTCCTTGCTCCGACAATAAGAGCTATAATAAAGAATACCATAAATGAAGCAAAAGAGAAAGGTGGTTTTTCAACAATGATGCTCTCCTTTGGTGGAAAAATGCCTCGTGATGAGGGCGCTGTCTTTGTGGCGGCGAATGCGACGGTACTGGGCGACGTGACACTGGGCAGGGGCGTGAACATCTGGTACGGGGCTGTACTGCGGGCCGACGAGGGCGCGCTGATACTGGGCGAGAACAGCAATGTGCAGGACAACGCCGTGCTCCACTGCGACCCCGGCGGGCAGGTCGTTCTGGGCAAAAACGTCACGGTAGGCCACAGCGCCATCGTCCACGGCTGCACGGTGGGGGACAACAGCCTCATCGGGATGCATGCTACCATCCTCAACCACGCCGTCGTGGGCAAAAACTGCATCATCGGGGCCGGGGCGCTGGTGCCTGAAGGGATGGTCATCCCCGACAACTCGGTGGCGGTAGGCGTGCCTGCCCGGGTCATCAAGACCATCCGGGACGACCAGCTAGCCCACAACATAGAAAATGCCGAGGCCTATGTGGAGATGGGCCGTCAGCATGCGGCGCTGTGAGATATTACGTTGTATATTACACCGAACCGCTTGTACCGCTGGCTTTTCTATGCTATCATCGAGTCAAAACAGGGCGCGTCCCGCCCGCACGGAGGTATGAAGAATGTCTGAGATGTTTTCCCGCCGAGTATTCCTGAGAGGTCTGGGCGTTGTGGCCGCTGCCGCTGCACTGACGGCCTGCTCTTCCACCAATGAAGCTGTCAATCAGGCTTTGATCGAGGGCGCAGTCGGCGGCATCGTGGCTGCGGATTGCAAAATTGGCAGAATGACATACTGGGCCGCAAATGCCACTGTTCCCGTCTACGAGATCTCTTTCAGAATCGTCATGACTAATGTCAGCTCGAAGCCTGTGACTCTCAGCGGTGATAACTTTGCCACTACGCTGGATGGTACCCCCATCCCCCCGTTCAACTTCAGCGCACGGGATGTGGGAGATGCAGACATCTGGCGCACCTATGACAGTCTCACCATCAGACCCGGCGAGGAGCGCAGTGTTGCCTTGGCGTATGAAATCAGCCAGTCGACCTATGACAGCTGGTACCGTTCCAGCCGCACCGTCGCCGTTAGCTTTACCTGCGGCAATCAGCGCGTGACCTACACCAAAAATTCCCGCTCTGACGAAATCACCGTGAGCGACATCGAGACGCTGTAAGCAAAGCGCTGCATTTCCGCTCCAAAAATTTCACAGGCCGATTAACAAATCTTTCACAGGAAAGACATGATTTTGGCCGGTAATTCGGGTATACTATAGCTCACAAGGGTGCGGGGCCGCAACCGCCCCTTGCACATGATTCCTCCTCACACCAAAGCAATACCCCAAACAGCAAGGCCCCCTCTGGCGTCGCCGCAAGCGCCAGACGGGGGCCTTGTTGTATCTGGGAAACAGAACGCCCCCGCTCAGCACTTCCTGAGCAGGGGCGTTTTTGTGTATTTACATCATGCCGCGGAAGACAGCCTGTGCGATCTGGAAGTAGAGGATCAAGCTGCAGGCGTCCACGATGGTGGTGATGAAGGGGGTCGCCATGATGGCCGGGTCGGCACCCAGCTTCTTGGCGGCCAGCGGCAGCATACCGCCCACCAGCTTTGCGAGGATGACGCTGAAGAACAGCGACACGCTGACGACCACTGCGTAGCCGATGACATTGTCATACTGGCCGGCGTAGAGGTAGGTGTACATCAGGTAGATGCGCAGACCATTGACGAGGCCCAGCACCGCGCCGACGATGGCGGAGACCCGCAGCTCCTTGCCCAGAACTTTGAGGAAGTCGCTGGGCTCCACCTCGCCCAGAGCGAGGCCGCGGACCATCAGGGTGCTGATCTGGTTGCCGCAGTTGCCGGCGGTATCCATCAGCATGGGCATGAAGGAGACCAGCAGGGGCAGGCTGACGAAAGCCTCTTCGTAGTGGGTCGTGACCATGCCGGTGAAGGTAGCAGAGAGCATCAGGATGAGCAGCCAGGGGATACGCTGCTTGGCGTGGGTCCAGACGCTGGTGCCGAAGTAGGTGGTGGCATCGTCGTCGGGCAGAATAGCTGCCATCTTCTGCATATCCTCGGTGCTCTCATCGGTCAGGACGTCGATGGCGTCGTCGATGGTGATGATACCGACGAACATGCCCTCGTTGTCCAGAACAGGCATCGCGGTGAAGTCGTAGCGCTGCATCTCGCGGGCCACATACTCCTGATCATCCGTGACCTTCACGGTGACGACATTGTCGTCCATGATGTCCACGATGGGGGTAGAGGGGTCAGACAGCAGCAGGCTGCGGGCCGACACGACGCCCAGCAGGCGGTTGCGCTCCACTACATAGCAGGTGTAGACCGTTTCGGCGTTCTCACCCTGCTTGCGGATAGCGGCAAAGGCGTCACCGACGGTCATATCCTGCCGCAGACGGACGTATTCGGGGGTCATCAGGCTGCCGGCAGAGCTCTCGGGGTAGTTCAGCAGCTTGTTCAGGCTCTCACGGGTCTGGCGGGACGACTTTTCCAGCACCCGCTTGACCACGCCTGCGGGCATATCTTCCAGCAGGTCGGCGGCATCGTCAAGGCTCATATCTTCGATGGCGCTCACCAGCTCGACGTCGGAGAAAGCATTCACGAGGTCGTCGCGGGCCTCATCGGACATATAGGCGAATGCTTCCGTTGCAACGTCCTTTTTCAGCAGACGGAACACCACGAGGCGGTTGTTCTCGTCCAGCTCTTCCAGCAGCTCGGCCAGGTCGGCGGGCTGCTCTTCCTCGGTCACTTCGCGCAGCTTGACGTACTGCTTTTTGACGAGCAGCTTGAGCAGACGGCTCTTGGTCAGCATCTCGGGGTTGGCCTTGACTTCTTCGTCGTTGGCCTCCTCTTTTTCGGCCTCGCGGACGTCCTGCTTGAGGTCTTCGGTGGCCTGCTCATTCAGGTCTTCGACCAGCTTCTGGCGCACCTCAGCGGGAATATCCGTGGGCAGCTCCTGCACCGGAAGAGCCTGTTCCTCTTCGCGCTCCGGGGTCTTCTTTTCTTCTTCCATTTGTGTTCCTCCTCTTTTCTGTCTCAGGAGGACACAGCCGCATCAACGCAAAAAGCGCCGCTCCTGCGCCGCAGACCCGGGCCGCACTGCCCATCTGCACGCACAAAGCTGCGCCTCTTTTGTACGGCAGCCGGACAGCGGATACTCCGCTGTTCAGCGTACAAAAAAGGCGAACGCAGCACCTTTCGCGGTCGTTCCGGCCGCATCATTCCATCGTCTTCGACTATGATCCGGGTCCATTGTCCTGCGTTCACCTCCACAAATTCGTTTTACTAAGTTTCTTAGCCTACAGGTTTATTATATCTCCACTCAAATGCCCGGTCAACCCTGTAAGGCGTCCATTTCCGGAATATTGACGCAGAAAAAAACGCACAGCGCCCTCTCCGGTGCTTGCGGCTTCACCGGAAAGGGCGCTGTGTTTGGATATTGCTTTGGTGTGAGGAGGAATCATGTACAAGGAATCGGTTGCGGCCCCGAATCCTCATGGCTGTAGTATAGCAGATTCTGCACCGGATTTCATGAAAAACCTATGAAGAAAGTGTAAAAGACACAAAAATACGCCCCGGACACTGTTTCCAGTGAGCGGGGCGCTAAAAACGGGATCCGTTTTTGACTGCGGCAAGATACCTGCAAGCAGGTCTTATGCAGCAGGCGGAGCAAGGTATCTGCGAACAGACCTTATGCTCCTGACACACGCGAAGTATGCTTTCAAGGACCCTCGCGGGCGCTTTGGTATTTCAGGCTCTGCCCGCCCCGACGCGTTCGGACGCGGGCAGAGAGTTGAAATCAGTTTGGAGTACAAAGCTCCAGTCTCTGCGTAGAAATAAGCCTGTCATTTCTTCTCTGGCCGGGGCCACAGTTTCGTACTGCTGCGTTGCGCAGTAATCGCCAGCACGGAGCAGCCGCCCTTTCGGGACTAAGGTGCCGCTGCGGCAAAATTCCAGCCAGAGTCAAAAGAACTTTGGTTTACTTGTACAGCTCGACCAGGCGGGTCAGATGCTCGTAACGGTCGTTTGCGACCTGCTCGTTGCGAGCGAACAGCTGCTTTGCACGATCCGGGAATGCACGAGTCAGGCGGCTGTAACGGGTCTCGTTTGCCAGCAGTGCCTGATACTTCTCGGCATCCACAGCCTTGGAGGTCAGGGTGAAGGGGTTCTTGCCCTGAGCCTTGTTGGCCGGATTGAAGGTGAACAGGTTCCAGTAACCAGCCTCAACTGCCTTCTTCATCTCGTTCTGGCAGTTGGTCATGCCGCCCTTAACACCGTGCAGCTCGCAGGGAGCGTAGCCGATGATGAGGGAGGGGCCGGGATATGCCTCAGCCTCTGCGATAGCCTTGACAGCCTGGTTCATGTTAGCGCCCAGAGCGATCTGAGCAACATAGATGTAACCGTAGGTCATAGCGATCTCAGACAGGCTCTTCTTGCTGATCTCCTTACCAGCAGCAGCGAACTGGCAGACCTCGCCGATGTTGGAGGCCTTGGATGCCTGTCCGCCGGTGTTGGAGTACATCTCAGTATCGAAGACCATGACGTTGACATCCTCGCCGGAAGCCAGGACGTGGTCCAGACCGCCGAAGCCGATGTCGTATGCCCAGCCGTCACCACCGAAGATCCAGACGGACTTCTTGGCGATGAACTCCTTGCTCTTCAGGATCTCAGCGGACTCGGCGCAGCCAGCGGCAGCAGCCTTCTCCAGCTCAGCGATCAGAGCCTTAGCGGGGGCATCGTTAGCCTTGGTGTTGTTCTTGGTTGCCATGAACTCGTCAAAGGCAGCCTTCAGCTCAGCAGAAGCCTTGTCAGAACCAGCGACCTCAGCGATGCGCTTGATCAGGTTCTCACGGACGGTCTTCTGGCCCAGATACAGGCCCAGGCCGTGCTCTGCGTTATCCTCGAACAGGGAGTTGCACCATGCAGGACCGTGGCCGCTGTCCTTGTTGACAGTGTACGGAGAGATGGAAGCAGTACCGCCCCAGATAGAGGAGCAGCCGGTGGCGTTGGAGATGTACATCTTCTCGCCGAACAGCTGGGTGATCAGACGTGCGTAAGAGGTCTCAGCACAGCCTGCGCAGGAGCCAGAGAACTCCAGCAGCGGCTGGTTGAACTGAGAGCCGATGACGGTGTCGTCTGCGAACTTAGAGGGCTTCTTGGAGATGTTGGCGACGCAGTAGTCGAAGACTGCCTGCTGATCGGCCTGAGACTCCTGAGGAACCATCTGGATAGCCTTGGTGGGGCAGACGGTGACACACTCGCCGCAGCCCATGCAGTCCAGAGGAGACACAGCCATAACGAACTTGTACTCGTTAGCGGGCTTGTTGTCGCGGCTCTTGGTCTGTGCGGGAGCTGCTGCCAGCTCGTCAGCGGTCAGCTGGAAGGGACGGATGGTTGCGTGAGAGCACACGAATGCGCACTGGTTGCAGCCAACACACTTGGAAGCATCCCACTCGGGGACGTTCACAGCGGTGCCGCGCTTCTCGTAAGCGGAAGCACCCTGCTCCCACTCGCCGTTTGCGTTAGCAACGAAAGCAGAGACAGGCAGGCTGTCACCGTCCATACGAGCGATGGGCTCCATGACGTCGCGGATCTGCTTGACCAGCGCGGGACGGCCAGCCAGCTCCTTCGGAGCGGGATCGGCCTCGGGGTTGGACCAGGAAGCAGGGACGTCCACCTTGTGGACTGCGTCAACACCGGCATCGATGGCCTTCCAGTTCATCTGGACGACATCGTCACCCTTCTTGCCGTAGCTCTTCTTAGCAGCCTGCTTCATGAAGTTGACGGCGTCCTCGATGGGCATAACGTCAGCCAGCTTGAAGAAAGCGGACTGCAGGATGGTATTGGTGCGCTTGCCCATACCGATCTCGATAGCCTTGTCGATAGCGTTGATGGTGTACAGCTGGATGTTGTTGTCAGCGATGTACTTCTTGGCCTCAGCGTTCAGGTGATGGCCCAGCTCCTCATCGTTCCACTGGCAGTTGATCATGAACACGCCGCCGGGCTTGACATCCTGGACCATCTTCATGCCCATGTGGATGTAAGCGGGGTTGTGGCAGGCCACGAAGTCAGCCTGGTTGATGTAGTAGGGGCTGCGGATGGGCTTGTCGCCGAAACGCAGGTGGCTGATGGTCACGCCGCCGGTCTTCTTGGAGTCATACTGGAAGTATGCCTGAACATACTTATCAGTGTGGTCGCCGATGATCTTGACGGAGTTCTTGTTAGCACCGACGGTACCGTCGCCGCCCAGACCCCAGAACTTGCACTCCTTGGTGCCAGCTGCTGCGGTGATGGGAGCGGGCTTGACCTCAGGCAGAGACAAGCCGGTGACATCATCGGTGATGCCGAGGGTGAAGCGCTCCTTCGGCTGATCCTTCTCCAGCTCCTTGAACAGAGCGAAGATGGAGGACGGGGGAGTGTCCTTGCTGCCCAGACCGTAACGGCCGCCGGTCAGGATGACATCATTCTTGCCAGCCTCACGCAGGGTAGCTGCGACATCCAGGTACAGGGGCTCGCCCAGAGAGCCGGGCTCCTTGGTGCGGTCCAGAACTGCGACCTTCTTAGCGGTAGCAGGCAGGACCTTCAGCAGAGCGGAAGACACCCAGGGACGGTACAGGCGGACCTTGACGATACCGACCTTCTCGCCCTTAGCGTTCAGGTAATCGATGACCTCGTCAGCAACGTCGCAGACAGAGCCCATAGCGATCATGACGCGATCGGCATCGGGTGCGCCGTAGTAGTTGAACAGGTCGTAGTTGGTGCCCAGCTTCTCGTTGATCTTGGCCATGTACTTCTCGACGACTGCGGGCAGTGCGTCGTAGACAGAGTTGCAGGCCTCACGATGCTGGAAGAACACGTCGCCGTTCTCGTGGGAACCGCGCATCTTGGGGTGCTCGGGGTTCAGAGCCTTTGCGCGGAACTCCTCGACAGCCTCCATGTTGCACATTTCCTTCAGGTCGGCGTAGTCCCACTTCTCGATCTTCTGGTACTCGTGAGAAGTACGGAAGCCGTCGAAGAAGTTCAGGAAGGGAACCTTGCCCTCGATCGCTGCCAGATGGGCAACAGGGGACAGGTCCATGACTTCCTGCACGCTGCTCTCGACCAGCATTGCGAAGCCGGTCTGGCGGCATGCCATAACGTCGCTGTGATCACCGAAGATGTTCAGGGACTGGGTAGCAACGGTACGTGCAGAAACATCGAACACGCAGGGCAGCTGCTCAGCAGCGATCTTGTACATGTTGGGGATCATCAGCAGCAGGCCCTGAGAAGCGGTGAAGGTGGTGGTAACAGCACCTGCACCCAGAGAGCCGTGCACAGCGCCTGCAGCGCCTGCCTCAGACTCCATCTCGACGACCTTGACCTGGTTGCCGAAGATGTTCTTCAGGCCCTGAGCGGACCACTGGTCCACAGAGTCAGCCATCGGAGAAGAGGGGGTAATGGGGTAGATGGCAGCCACGTCCGTGTAGGCATATGCTACATGAGCGGCAGCGGTATTGCCATCCATGGTTTGCTTTGCTCTAGGCATTTTTCTTCCTCCATTCAGAATTTGGTACCTTCTGCGCGGGGCAAACGTCTTTTTACCGGAGCCGGAGAACTCCTTTGAAAAACGTATTGCTCAACTGATAAGCGCCGCACTTCGCCGGAGCCGGAGAACTCCACAAAAGCACACGCTCATCGAGGGCAATAGCCCTGCCCGGGGCCGGAGAACCCCATGAAGGCACTATTGCTCATCTAATATAATAGCAAATTCCGCCGGTAAAGGCAACGCAAACCGACTGTAAAAACACAACAAAAATTCAAGAAATTTTTTAGCGCTTTTTTACAGATGTGTTCTTTGCTGCATCCATGACGGTGTTATGCTCCAAAATCCAGTATCCATCAGGCTTTTTCTTACAAAATTCTAAATTTATAATTGACATTTGTACAGATTCTGCCGTAAACTTTATCTATAGTATCATGCGCTGCACAGCGCAGGGAAGGACAGGCACAAAACGATGGATGCTGCACATTTTGAAAAGACGCTCTCGAGCGAAGTGCTCTTTGAAGGCCGGGTGGTCACGCTGACCAAAGACGTGGCTCTGCTGGAAAACGGTGAGACTTCTATCCGGGAGGTGGTCCACCACCACGGCGGGGCCTGCATCGTACCGTATTTTGAGGACGGCACCCTCTGCATGGTGCGCCAGTTCCGCTACGCCATGCAGCAGGAGCTGTGGGAGCTGCCCGCCGGCAAGCTGGAAAAGGGCGAAGACCCCTTCGAAGCCGCCAAGCGGGAGCTGGGCGAAGAGTGCGGCCTGACCGCCGACCACTACACCCCGCTGGGCGAATTCTACCCCACGGTGGGCTATGACACCGAGATCATCTATATGTGGGTGGCCACCGGCCTGCACACCACCCAGATGCATCTGGACGACGACGAGTTCCTGACGCCCGACCGCATCCCGCTGGCAAAAGCCTACGAGATGGTCATGAGCGGCGAGATCAAGGACGGCAAGACCATCGCGGGCGTGCTCAAGCTCAAGGCACTGGTGGACGAGGGCAGGCTGTGATACTCTACGAAGATACAGCCCTCGTGGTTCTTGACAAGCCCGCCGGGCTTTCCAGCGAGGACGGCGTACCCGCCGCCCTGCGGAAGCTCTGGGGCAGGCCCGACGCCTATGTGGGCGTCATCCACCGGCTGGACACCGGCGTTTCGGGTCTGATGGTCTATGCGAAGACCCCGCAGGCAGCCGCCGCCCTCAGCCGGCAGGTGACACAGAGCCAGCAGGTTTATGCCGAACAGGATGGCCGGGCCGAGCCTGACGCCGGCACACCGGACGCGCCGCCTTTCGTGAAACAATACCGCGCCCTCATCGCAGGCGGGCCGGACGAGAAGCTGCCCGCCGAAGGCGTCCTGCGGGACTACTTATTCAAGGACAGCCGGAAAGGCCGTGTTTTTCCGGTGAGCCGTCCGCGCAAGGGCGTGAAGGAGGCTGTGCTGGAATATCGCATTTCTGCCTCCGCCCCGGACGGCAGCGCCAGCCTTGCGGACATCACCCTCCACACCGGGCGCACCCACCAGATACGGGTGCAGTTCGCGTCCCGCCGCCACCCGCTCTGGGGCGACGGCAAATACGGCAGCCGCATCAAGGGAGACATTGCGCTTCAGAGCGCACGGCTCCGCTTCATCCATCCCGACACCGGAAAGGTAATGGACTTTCGCCTCCCGGTCCCCGGGACATGGCCCGCTTGGGGCATCAGACAGGAAAACGACAATGGAACAACAGTATAAAACAGATTCTGAAATATACGCCGTCCTCGAGCGGGAGATCATCGATTTGACCCTCCGGCCCGGCTGTTCGCTGAGCGAAAACCCGCTCTGCACCCGGTTCGGCGCGCCCCGCTCCCTCATCCGGGTGGTGCTGCAGCGGTTGCAGGAGAATGGGCTGGTGAAGATCGTGCCGTACAAAGGCACGACTGTCACCCGGCTGAACCGGGACATCGTGGACGAGCTGATCTATGAGCGCATCGCGGTAGAGGCCCGGGTCCTGCGGGACTTTGCGCCCCACTGCACACCGGAGCACCGCGCCCTCATCCGCCAGCGTGCCGCCGCCTACGACGAGCTGGCCAAGGCCGAAACGCTGGACTTCAACCGTCTCTACGAGGCTGACACCCGGCTCCACGAGACGTGGTTCTCCGCCATGGGCAAGATGTATCTCTGGCGGACGCTGCAGAATGCCCACGCCGACTACAGCCGCTTCCGGATGCTGGACACTCTGACCACCGGCGGGCTCGCCGAGGTGGTGGCCGACCATCACAATCTCATCGACGCCATCGAGCGGTGCGACCTGGCGGCCTTTGAGCCGCTGGTGGAACGCCACCTTTACGGCGGCATCCGCCGTCTGGGCTCCAAGCTCACCGAGGAATACGCAGATTATTTTGAATGATGTTCCATGGGGAACAATAAATATCCCCCGGCGGAGCCGGGGGTTTTTCATAAGAAGTCTTTTACTGAACCACTCGCCTAGCGAGTGGTTTTTCATTATACAAAAAAGGGGCCGCCCCGGGTGGTTCCCCAAGGCGGCCCCTGTAAGGGGTCTGTATTTTTTAGTGCATCTGGCACTTCAGGCTCTCGGCCTGAGCTGCGCTCAGCCGCCGGCTCCCAAGGCCGTTGTGCTCCAGAGCAAACCAGCTGCCCCCCTCTGCCAGCAGCTCTGCCACTGACAGGGTGGTCGTTTTGAAGCTGGTAACAAACTCGATCTGCTCCACCCCCTGCTCCCGCAGGGCCTCCAGCGCCTGCCGGGTGCCGTGGAGCCGGGCGGCCAGATTGTCGGTCGTCACCCGCAGGGTGCTGCCCTGCTGCCGGGCGTCAAAGGGCAGGAGGACACCCTCCAGCGTCTCCACATGGAGGAGGGGGGTACCCAGGTCCACCTCATTGCTCTCTTCTGCCGGGGCATTCGGGTCCTCCGGGTTGGGCTGAGGACTCTCCGGGTTGGGCTGGGGGCGCTCCGGCTCCCACCACTCCCGTTTTATGGTGGTGCCGTCCTGCTCGTAGATGATGTGGTGGATGTAGCCGGTGGTCACGGCGCTGATGTCCGCCTGGATCTCCTCGCCGTCGACAGGTTGACCACCCGTCTCATTGCCGCCGCTGCCGATGGTAGCACCGGCACCGTAGTAGCCATCGCTCTTGCCGGCGGTCGCCGTCACCTGAGCGGCTCCGCTCACGGTGACATTGCTGCCGCTGGCATTGACACCGCCGCCGATGCCTGCACCATAGATGCCGCCGGTAGCGGTCACCGTGCCGTCGGTGATGGTGATGTTTTCGCCGATGCCACTATCACCGCCGCCGATGCCCGCACCATGGATGCCGCCGGTAGCCGTCACCGTGCCGTCGGTGATGGTGATGTTTTTGCCGTTGCCGTAGCCGCCGTAGCCGCCGTCGCCGCCGCCGATGCCGGCACCACCCCAACCACCGGTAGCGTTCACCGTGCCGTCGGTGATCTTGATGTTTTCGCCGATGCCACCATTACCGCCGCCGATGCCGGCACCACAGTCGCCACCCTTAGCAGTCACCGTGCCGCCTTTGATGGTGATGGTTTTGCCGCTGCCGTAGTTGCCGCCGCCGATGCCAGCACCATATTTGCCTCCGGTGGCCTTCAGGCTGCCGCTGCCGGCTTCTTTATCGTCCTTCAGGGTCAGCGTGCCTGTGGAGGTGGAGGTGTTTTTTTCAAGGCCCGCCCTCTGAACGCCGCTTTTCAGCTCGTTATTGCCGTCCAGCTCGATCTCCACATTGCCCTTTCCCTGAACGCTCAGGGCGGCTTTTCCTTCTACCCAATAGCTTCCGGTGTCGCTCACATCGATCTTCACGTCTCTCAGGGTGAGGTTCAGCACCGTATTGGCAAAGTTGTTGATCACCGTAATGATGTTGCGGGCAGGGGCGGCAGCAGCAGCCGGGGCTGCCTGCTGGGGCTGGGCCTGTCGGTCGGCGCTTTCCGGCTGGTCAGCGCTTTCCTGCTGGTCGGCATCCTTCGGCTGATCAGTGCTTTCCGGCTGGTCAGCGCCCTCCGGCTGGTCGGCATCCTTCTGCTGGTCGGCGCTTTCCGGCTGGTCAGCGCCCTCCGGCTGGTCAGCATCCTTCGGCTCCTCAGCATCCTCCGGCTGGGCCGGGGCAGCAGGCTGGTAGTTGTCCTCTACCACAGGGCCAAAGCCGGAATCCTCTGCTGCGGGGCCTTCCAGGTCGCTCTCCAGCGTGGTGGTAGCCGCAGTAGTGGTGGTGATGATGATCTCACCACTGTCATTGCTGGTATTTCCGTTCTGTAGGACGGTCTGGCTGCCATCCGCATTTTTGGTGACGGTAATATCGCCGTTGTCGATATAGTAGGTCCCTGCAAAGGCCGGAGCCGCCAGCGACACCGTGATGCTCAACGCTGCCAACAGAGCTGCTGCCCGGCGGAATGCGTCGGTCTTCCTCATGGTAGAGGTCTCCTTTCTTTTTCTACGTTTTCGTTTTCTTGTGCTTTTTGTACTTCTTTGTTGAGAGTGTTTCTCATTTTCATTGTACCCCCCCCCCCCCC
>OIIM01000303.1_pt1 | contig 18491 bp, 10 predicted proteins | sample 1583231 | NCBI WGS metagenome assembly OIIM01 (sample SAMN02674792, study PRJEB24791) | human gut metagenome, SKBSTL006 | isolation source: stool | host: Homo sapiens | place: USA
ATACCTTCTTCTCGTGATGCATACGAACGAGAGCGACATACCAACGTTTTGAGTGCGCTACGCCTTCCCCTGTCCCACAACTAGGCCCGGCATTGACTGACTTCTTTTCTTGAAAAATCATATTTTTTTACCCCAATTTTATCCGTTACTTTAAAGGTAACGGAAATATTTCGATGCAAATATAGGTAAAAATATTAATAGCATACAAGTAAACTTTCCTTTTTTTCCTTTTTCTCTTGAAATATGCGATAAAAAAGCTGCTGAACATGAAAATATGAATTTCATGCTCAATGGATTTTATTGCCTGAATCCGAATGATTTCTGCATTGAATATCAGACATTCCCCGGTTTTACGTCCTCCTTGTTAGTATAATTTCCTTTTTCATTGCTGTCATGTCTCCTATGTGTATGATCCGTTACCTTTAAAGTAACATTCATCTAAGCATACTATTTATCAACAGTTTACACACATACAACTAGATAGTCTTGAAGTTCATCACGTAAGAATAATTCAACCGATTTACTTTAGTTCTTTCTGACAGTTCGAAGCCTTTTAAATAGATTTGTGTTGTTTTGATAGATTTGTGTCCCAATGATTCACTTATCATTTCGATAGGAACTCCACGATATTTTGCCGTAGTAGCCCATGAATGACGGAATGTATAAGAGGTTACAGAGGAGCGAATACATAACTTTCTGGCTAAACTCTTCAAATCATTATTGAAACAACGTAAAGCAGATTGGTATTCTTTATAACCCGCCTCATCACTCCTCTTATTCTTTCCACTCAATATGTAAAACAGATAATCCGGATGTTCGGGAAGAACTGTTGTATGCTTATTGCGAAGTTGTGAAATGATAGTTGCTGCCGAATCCAATATTTCTACGTTCATAGGAATACCGGTTTTGGCACGGTTGTACTTCAACATATTCTCTTCCAAATTTGACTTTTCCAAATAGGCAAGATCGACAAAAGGCATTCCGCAAAATAAAAACAATAAGTTGGCAATAGCTTGTGTCCGACGCAGCTTATCAGATTGTGGGTCTTCGTTAAGTAACGTATGAAGTTCGTTTATAGGAATAGCTTTCTTCTGACGAGTGTCTATCCCAGTGAACACATCACGAAACATACGATGAACGTATGGGGTCTGATGCATATCTACTCCCCTATTGTATATGCAGCGCAACATCCGCATATAGGTAGAAATGGTATTAAGCCTCAAATGGCAATCCATAAGATAGCTGCTATACCTCTTTAAATTTCCACGGGTGATCTGTCTGAATGATACACCCGCAGTGCCACAAAACATAGTGAAAGAGCGAAGCGCACTTTCATAAACATGCGCAGTGGCATAACGCCCTTCTTGCCGCAAACACTTAATATAATGTTTTGCGCATACGGTAAATCCGTCTTTTCTCATATTATTACTATTAGTTTAAAAATGAATTCGATAATACGAGAATTTAAACAAATTTCCAAACAAGAAGGTGCTTTTCTATAGTTTTCTTATATTGTTTTTAGTAACCTTATACAATCTGATATAAAGATGCTGCTGTATCCAGATAGTTAATAAAATCTACAATCTTGTATGGACGAATAACAAGCTGCTTTTTATCCTTAACCCAGTCTATCTGATTCTCAGAATCAACAAATATACTTGGTGCCAGAAACACACATTGGAAATTTTCACATTCATATTTTTCTCTAAGCTCCTTTAAATGTCTCGCAATAGGCCATACTTCCATCATTGTCTGCTGACGCCCTTCAGACATTGTGACTTCCACCAATATACTGTTAGAAGCCTCGAAACACTCAATATCTCCAATATCCCCACCAGCCGTAGAGGTTGGCAGACCTTCATCGTCACATGGATAATTGGGAATTACCTCAACAGCAGGCAGTTTTGACTTAATAGCAAGGGCGGTCAGGAACTCTAATCTTGCCGGAGCTGCAATAAACCTTAAAATATTGTGGCTTGATGATGTTTTTTTCGCCAAATGGGTAAGTTCTTTTTTAATAGAATCCCATGAGTAATCACCCACGAGTTTAGCTAATTTATCAGCTGCGACATTTTTGGGGATTTCGACAGCTTTTAATGCAAACAATGCACCATCAATGTCTGACATATAGTCAAAATATTCTTCTTTTGAAGTGTACTTGCGATATGTGGCATAATTAGCCAGTATATAATTTATCTTATCATCTTCATTATGGTTAATGTCGATAAATCGACCACCCCCTCTAAATGATATAAGTCCTGTCATTCTCATTTTGCGGACAAATTCATCGGGATATTCGGACACAATAGAGTCAAGATCAAATTTCTTGAATCCCCCAAGTATTTCGTTTACACATATATCCTCTATCACTTCATTTGAAGGATTGTACCTATGTTCCTTTCGCAGAAGTTTAATACGCTGATACAAAGATTCCGCATCATTATCTTTCCAAAAGATAACTAAAGGTATCTCCTTATATGAGATTCCCGAACCATTATAATCTGGATCAGAGTTTAACTTCTTTATAACTTCAAGCAATAATATCAGTGGAATATTATCATTTAATTCACAAATAAACGGATTGCATCTTTGTTGCTTGGCAAAAGCTTGCATAAATGCAATTTGCTCATTCTGTGGATTTACAATCTCGCGAGATATTGCTCCTGAATCTATTTCAATGGATACAGTATCTGCAAGATAGTTACCTGTTTGAGAGAAGTTTATAGGCTTTCCCCATTCATAATATACAAAGCCCAGAACTTTCATCAATTTGAATTGTGTGTCAAATCGACTCGGCCACCCTTTAGGAAACCCTGCTTCTTTATGTCCCTTTATACTTTTGTTGACTTGGGGATCATTCTGCTGATACACATCTTTCGTTTCTTCATCTGTTAATGGTTTGCTGGCTAATTCCCCGTTCTTTGTTGATTTCCACTTATCCTGAACTGTTTCCGGGCGCTTCATTGGTCGATACAAGCCAACCTTAAACAGTTCTCTCTCGAACAACTCGACTGTTTTATTATTAAGTATCCGGCCATTGAATCGTTTAAGTATGTGCATGAAATCTTTAAAACGCTCAGGATTTCGTATCGTAGTCGTGTAAAGCAACGGCTTATATTCAGGTTTTCTAGGCATATTAGTAATTTGTGATTAATACTTCGCTAATTTGTTTTGTTGAATTGTCGTGATAGCTTATATAATTACTCTTTATCGGATGAACATTGTACTTGCATGCCCAATCTATAAACAGATTGTTACATCGACCTTTGTAATGAGTAACATTCGATATAGCGAACCGAATACGTCGTTTGTTTAGGCTATCCAATAATTGCAACAACTCAATTTCATCTTGCTCATTCCATAACTTATTATATTCACTAAATGTGATAAGATATGGCGGGTCTAAATATACAAAATCTTTTTCAGACAACCTTATTTTTTGTAGGAAATCTTTATAATCGATATTAAACCATTTAGGTTTTTTGGATATTACCTGCATGAAATATGCCTCTAGAGCATTTACTACATTAGCATTAAAATCAACATTGCCTACAGGAAGATTGAAGTCTCCATTTTTATTGAATCGTAGCATTCGATTAAATCCATATATCAACAGAAGATACAAAACATATAAATCTGCTACCGACGATTCATTAAAATCCCTTTTCATCTGCCCATACGCTTCTTTGTTATATTTAGCATAGTATGTTTTTTTATACTGTTGCCTAAGTTCTATCGGGATACGATCTTCCTTATATGAATATGATAGTCCATACTCAGCGATAAGACTTTCTATTCGACTAAAAAATTCAGTTCGTTTATTGGCAGATTTACATAAGAATTTGTGTAGCGCAATTACATTTACATCTATATCATTCAGGTAAAATTTCCGAGCGTCAATATTCATAAATACCGACCCTCCGCCAACAAACGGTTCAACGAATTTCTCTATGTCGTCAGGGAAATACGAGCTAATTTCTTCAATGAGCTTATATTTGTCTCCAACATAGAAAAAAGGTGATCTTACTATCTTTTTTTTCATTGCCCTACTTCCGTGATAAATAATAGTTCCTTGTGCTTTGCAAAATTAGTCTTACCTGCATTAAAATATCTGTGATCGCAATCATATATCTTTGTAGTACCGCGTTCTTCTAAAATGGATTTAATCTGCTCTAATGTAATCTTGTTTTTTGATGACCCGCTTTTTGATTCGTATGTATTATTGTATGATACGACAATATACTTGACGTTCAATTTACTTATAAGATCCCGAAATGCAACGGGAGCACTAGAGGTACAATATGCACTCATATTTTGTGCTTTAGGCTTCATCGCTACACCAAACAATTCAGGCTTCTCCCAAGTTACCAGATTTTCGTAAATATGATAAAATCTACTATATTGACGAGAGTTATAAGGCGGGTCAATATATGCAACATCTGCCGTGATGTTTTCAGCAAGTATATTGGAGTCTTCTCTAAAGATTTCTACACACTGAGGATCAAGTGGTCTAATAAGTTGTATGGATAAAGGATGATACAGGATGTTTTTTTTGATGTATGCATCAAAATGCCCTACTGTATTTGCTATTTTATCAATACTATATATTAAAGAGGTCAATAGAATGGCATATTCCTTATGCGTCAATGCCACTTTCCTCTTTTCGACATCCTCCCTTATATGACCTATCAATTTGGAGTTCTTGTAATCAAAGAACTTATCTCCGAAATTATCCGAAAAGTAATTGTCTTCAATAGTGTCAGGATTTATATTATTATAATATTCTATGATTGAATGAAGTTTATTCATATCATAAGTTCCGGAACCAAAAAAGGCTTGATATATAATATTGTTAGATGACAGAAAGTCATTCATTATTATTCTCTTTGCATAAGGTATCGCAGCCTTGGAAACAGATGCGGTTCCCGCAAAGACATCAAAAAATGATTCAAACCCTCCTGTATGCTCGTTGATTATATTCATAATCCAAGGGGTTAACTTTGCTTTATTTCCAATATATCTACGACTCTCCAAATCAAACATCTTATACCCCAAAAGAGTGACATCTATATCAGTTCGATTATAGACTTCTTGTAATGACAATTTCAATTCCTCACGAACATCTTTTGAATACTGACTCAATGACTCCATTTACTTTACACGTTGACAATTTCTGTCAAAGGTAAAACGAATATTTGAATGCAGCTAATTTTCGAGCATAAAAAAATGAGCACGGAGACTAAGCCAATTATCCTTTTTGCAATATTTTTATAAAAAAAGCCGCCCCTGAAAAAACAGAGACGACTTCTTCTACTTATTATATAACAACTTATTATATTACTTATATTCCGCCCAACTCTTGATAGCAATATCATCAATGCTCATTGTACAGAAAGCATTAATAAATGCACTAGCCAAACGGGCATTCGTTATCAACGGAACATTCAGGTCGATAGCCGCACGACGGATTTTATATCCGTTATCCAACTCTCCGGCTGTCAAATTCTTCGGAATGTTGACTACCATATCAATCTTTTTACTATGGAGCATTTCCAAAGCTTGCGGATGTCCTTCTTCACTCGGCCAATAAACATGAGTACTCTCAATACCGTTTTCGGCAAGCGCTTTGTGCGTACCGCCCGTAGCAAAGAGTTTATATCCTTTATTTACCAACATACGGGCTGCGTCTATCATATCGGCTTTCTGTTTCATTGTACCTGTAGAAAGCAGGATATTCTTCTTCGGAATGCGATAACCTACGGAAAGCATTGCTTTCAGTACGGCGCAGGAAGTATCCATACCTATACAACCGACTTCACCGGTGGAAGCCATATCTACCCCCAACACTGGGTCGGCTTTCTGCAAACGGTTGAAGGAGAACTGGGAAGCCTTGATTCCAACATAGTCCAGTTCAAAAAGATTCTTTTCCGGTTTTTCGACAGGCAGGCCAAGCATTACTTTCGTTGCCAGTTCGATAAAGTTTATCTTCAATACCTTGCTGACAAACGGGAAAGAGCGGCTGGCACGCAGGTTGCATTCGATCACCTTGATATCATTATCTTTTGCCAAATATTGGATATTGAACGGACCGGAAATGTTCAAAGCCTTGGCAATCTCACGGCTGATACGCTTGATGCGGCGAACCGTCTCCACATATAACTTTTGCGGCGGGAATTGAATGGTCGCATCACCGGAGTGCACACCGGCAAACTCGATGTGCTCACTGATAGCATACGCTACGATTTCTCCATTTTGAGCCACGGCATCCATTTCCACTTCCTTGGCATGCTCAATAAACTGACTTACTACTACCGGATGTTTCTTCGATACATTGGCTGCCAGTTTCAGGAAACGTTCCAGTTCTTCCTGATTGGAGCAAACATTCATCGCGGCACCCGAAAGCACATAAGACGGACGGACAAGTACAGGAAAACCGACCTCGTCAACAAATTCATTGATATCATCCATAGAAGTCAGTTCACGCCAACGCGGCTGGTCTACACCAATACGGTCGAGCATGGCAGAGAATTTCTCGCGATCCTCAGCGTTGTCAATGCTTTTGGCACTTGTACCGAGAATATTGATATTTTGTGCATCCAGGCGCAATGCCAGATTATTCGGAATTTGTCCACCGGTAGATACAATGACGCCATGTGGATTTTCGAGTTCCAGAATATCCATTACGCGTTCGAAAGTCAGTTCATCGAAATAGAGGCGGTCGCACATATCGTAATCCGTAGATACGGTTTCCGGATTATAGTTAATCATAACGCTGCGCCACCCTTCCTTGCGAATTGTATTCAATGCCTGAACACCACACCAGTCGAACTCAACCGAAGAACCGATACGATAGGCACCGGAGCCTAGTACGACGATAGATTTATGGTCACCCAGATAATGAACGTCATTTGCTACGCCACTATAAGTAAGATATAGATAATTAGTTTGTGCCGGGTATTCGGCAGCCAGAGTATCAATTTGTTTCACAACGGGAAGAATACCCGCACGTTTGCGATGATTACGGACATAGAGAATGCCGTCTTCCATATCACCTTCATAACCAATGGCACGGGCAATCTGGAAATCGGAGAAGCCTTGCACTTTCGCTTTCTTCAGCAATTCTCCCGGCAAGTCGGTAATCTGTTTGTGATTGTTTCCCCAACTGTGCAGCTCTTCGGAAGTCTGCATAATGTTCATCAGTTTCTGAAGGAACCACTTGTCAATCTTTGTCAGTTCATGTACCTGATCGATTGTGTATCCGGCACGGAATGCTTTCGATATTACAAAAATACGTTTATCGGTCGGCTCACGAAGTGCTTTGTCAATATCAGAGATAACCAGTTCTTTGTTTTCCACAAATCCGTGCATTCCCTGTCCTATCATACGAAGACCTTTCTGGATCGCTTCTTCAAAAGTACGACCGATAGCCATTACTTCACCGACTGATTTCATTGAAGAACCCAATTCTTTGTCTACCCCATGGAATTTACCCAAGTCCCAACGAGGAATTTTACAGACCACATAATCCAGAGCAGGCTCGAAGAAGGCGGAGGTCGTTTTTGTTACGGAATTTTTCAAATCGAAAAGTCCGTAACCCAATCCTAATTTAGCGGCAACGAAAGCCAGCGGATAGCCGGTTGCTTTGGAGGCTAAGGCTGATGAACGGGAAAGACGGGCATTTACTTCAATCACCCGGTAATCTTCGGATTCCGGATCGAAAGCGTATTGTACGTTACATTCGCCCACGATACCGATATGGCGAATGATACGGATAGCCAATTCACGAAGTTTATGATATTCTTTGTTAGTAAGCGTTTGAGACGGAGCAATAACGATAGACTCACCGGTATGGATACCTAGCGGATCGAAATTCTCCATATTACAAACAGTAATACAGTTATCGAAGCGGTCGCGCACTACTTCGTATTCCACTTCTTTCCAGCCACGGAGTGATTTTTCCACCAATACTTGTGGGGAGAAGGAAAAAGCCTTTTCTACCAGAATATTCAGTTGTTCCTCGTTATCACAAAAACCGGAACCCAAACCACCCAATGCATAAGCAGCACGAACAATCACCGGATAACCCAGTTCTTTTGCTGCACGACGAGCATCTTCCGCATTTTCCACGGCTTCGCTCTTGATAGTCTTTACATTGATTTCATTCAGTTTCTGCACGAAAAGTTCACGGTCTTCGGTATCCATAATAGCTTGTACCGGAGTACCGAGTACCTTTACATTATATTTTTCAAGGACTCCTTCCTTATATAAAGCCACACCGCAATTCAAAGCGGTCTGACCGCCAAATGCAAGCATAATGCCTTCGGGTCTCTCTTTCTGAATCACTTTCTCTACGAAGTACGGAGTCACCGGCAGGAAGTAAATCTGATCTGCCACTCCTTCGGAAGTCTGTACCGTAGCAATATTCGGGTTGATGAGAATCGTTTCAATCCCCTCTTCTTTCAAGGCTTTGAGTGCCTGCGAACCGGAATAGTCGAACTCACCGGCCTCACCGATTTTTAGGGCACCGGAACCCAGCAGCAATACTTTCTTTATATTTTCTTTCATAATTGTCGGTTATTTAAGCAGGTTTACAAATTCATCGAACAGAAATTCCGTGTCCGTAGGTCCACTGGCAGCTTCCGGGTGGAATTGTGCCGAGAACCAAGGATTCGTCTTATGTTTAATTCCTTCGTTAGAACCGTCATTCATATTGATGAAAAGCGGCTCCCAATCTGCTCCTAACGTATTATTATCTACGGCATAACCGTGATTTTGGGAAGTGATGAAACATCGTTCCGTACCTACCATACGCACAGGCTGATTGTGGCTACGGTGTCCGTACTTCAGTTTATATATTTTGGCACCTCCAGCTTTCGAGAGTAATTGATTACCCATGCAGATTCCGAAGATAGGAAGTTTTTCGTTTTTCATTGCCTTGCGGATATTTTGCACCGCAGCATCACAGGTATCCGGATCGCCCGGACCATTGGAAATAAACAATCCGTCAAATTCGAGTCCATTGAAGTCATAATCCCAAGGGACACGAATCACTTCAACATCACGTTTCAGCAGACAACGGATAATATTAGTCTTTACACCGCAATCCACCAATACCACTTTCCTTTTATCCGCACCTTCATTATAGCGAATCACTTCCTTGCAACTTACTTTATCTACATAGTTAACGCCTGCATAAGTAGCTTCAAGAACATTGTCCGGTTCATCGTCAAAAACAATCTTTCCCAACATCACGCCATGTTCGCGGAGTACTTTAGTCAGTTCGCGGGTATCAATGCCTGTGATGCCGGGAACCTGCTCACGTTTCAGCCAGTCGCCGAGACTTTCAACAGCATTCCAATGACTGTATTCGTAAGAATAGTCACTTACGATAATCGCTTCCGCATGAATCTTCTCACTTTCCATAAAAGTAGCGAGTCCGTTCGGTTCGATTGAAAAAGGGGGAACTCCGTAATTTCCTATCAACGGATAGGTAAGAGTCATCAACTGTCCGGCATACGAAGGGTCAGTGAGACTCTCCGGATATCCGGTCATGGCAGTATTAAAAACTACTTCGCCCGCCACCGGCTTCTCGTAGCCAAACGACTTACCGGAAAACCGGCTCCCGTCGTCAAGGATTAATGTCACATTTCTCATTCTTATTTTTGAATCGTTGTATGATTGTCAGAATTGATACAGTTGCTCTATGTAATTGATGAATGCCTGATTCACCATTTTCACGCCACCCGGCGTAGGGTAATTGCCGCTAAAGTACCAGTCGCCCCGATGATTGGGACAGGCTTCATGAAGCCCTTCCAATGGCTGGTAGACGATTTCCACTTTAGCTTTCGTTCCCTTCGGAGTCAATAGTTCTACCATTTTGGCGGAGATTTCCTCATCCGTGAAAGGTGCATATATTTCTTTTACATAGTTCACCATTTGCTCTTTCGGCAAACCTATCTGATCTTTGGATTTCCGGTAGGCAGACGCAATTATATCTTTCATATCCCGCTCTTTCAGCAATTCGACAGCAGCTCTGAAAGCAATAAACTCACTCATCTTTGCCATATCGATACCGTAATAATCGGGATAACGGACCTGTGGGGAAGAAGAAACGATAACAATCTTCTTCGGACCAAGACGGTCGAGAATACCGATAATACTTTGCTTCAATGTTGTGCCACGCACAATACTATCGTCAATAATCACCAGATTATCGACACCGGAAACAAGGCTTCCGTAAGTGATATCGTAGACATGAGCGGCCAGATCATTTCGGCTGTTTCCTTCGGCAATAAACGTACGGAGCTTGATGTCCTTAATAGCCACCTTTTCACTGCGGATACGGCGGGAAAGAATAACTTCCAGTTCCTCCATATTCGGATTATGACCTAATGCAGCTATTTGCTGCACTTTTTCTTCATTCAGATAGTCATCCAGTCCCTGTAACATTCCGTAGAAAGCAACTTCGGCGGTGTTGGGAATAAAAGAGAAAACGGTATGGTCAAGATCGTTGTTGATAGCTTTCAAAATGTTCGGCACGAGTTTCTCGCCGAGCCGTTTCCGTTCCTTGTAAATATCGACATCACTACCACGGGAGAAATAGATACGCTCGAATGAACAAGCCTGTTTCTCACGAGGTTTGTTTATTTGTGATGTCCGCAGTTTACCTTCTTTACTAATCAATAATGCCTGTCCCGGTTGCAGTTCTTTAATATCTTCTACAGGGACATTAAAAGCTGTCTGAATGACCGGACGTTCGGAAGCCAACACTGCAATCTCTTCATCCTGATACCAGAAAGCAGGACGTATCCCCCACGGATCACGTATTGCAAAAGATTCACCGCTTCCGGTCAGTCCGCAAATGACATATCCCCCGTCCCATTCACGGCTGGAGGTACGCAATACGTTAGCCAAATCAATATGCTCTTCTATATAGTTGGTGATTCCCATGCCTGTAAGCCCTTCGGCCTCGGCAAGGTTGAACACACGTTCCACTTCACGATCAAGCCGGTGCCCCACTTGTTCCAACATGATATAGGTATCAGCATACTTACGGGGATGTTGTCCAATGGCTGTGATACGGGCAAAAATTTCATCTACATTCGTCATGTTGAAGTTACCGCAGAGAGCCAAGTTCTTGGCACGCCAATTGTTTCTCCTCAAAAACGGGTGCACATAAGAGATACCGGATTTCCCGGTTGTCGAATAACGCAGATGCCCCATATACGTTTCACCCGCAAAAGGTAATGTACGTTTGGCAAACTCTGCGTCATGCAATTGTTCGGAAGTCAAATCCTTGAAATTATTCTGTACATTCTCAAAGATTTCCGTAATGGCACCGGAACCTAAGGCACGTTCGCGAAACATATATTCTTCACCCGGATTGGCCTCCAGTTTAACACAAGCCAGTCCCGCACCTTCCTGCCCACGATTATGCTGCTTTTCCATTAGCAGATAAAGCTTGTTCAGACCGTACATCCACGTTCCGTACTTCTTCTCGTAATACTCCAGCGGTTTAAGCAGGCGTATCATGGCAACGCCACATTCATGTTTCAATTGTTCCATTTATACAAATCCAAATTACCTGTTATAAGTTACAAGTTTTACTCCACTGTTACTGATTTAACCAAATTCCTGGGCTGGGCTACATCCATTCCCTTGCAAACCGCAATATGGTAAGCAGGCAACTGAAGAGGTACCGTAGTAATCAACAGATCGAGGCATTCGATTGTTTCGGGAAATTCGATACTACAATCGGCGATTTTGTTGATGACTGTATTTCCTTGGGCTCGAAGTTTTCCTTTGAGAACAACATAGTTTTCGATGATACTTCAGCCCTTTTATTAGGCTGGGAAAGGCTTTTCTTGTACCAATATAGCCTACCATTCCACGCACATTATAGCGTTTTTATTTTGGTTGCAAATATACACATTTCAAATAACATAAAGATAATAAATCCGATATTTATTTGACAGAAACGCACAAAAAAGTTGCAAACACATCAAAAAGTTAAATAATATATTATTTTTAGCTCAAAAAGAAACGAATTACAATCATCTTAAAATAATAGACAACAGACTAACAATTTAAAAGCAATTCCAACGATTTTGATTACAAATTAAAAGAATATAGAATAGGCTTCTCATTTCGTGTCATAGAAATGATAGAATTTAGTATCATCATGAAATTAAATTTTTAATTTTGCCAAACATTTTGATACATAAAACAGGTATTATCATACAATAAAGATAGTAAGAATGAAGAAACAAGAACTTTTTAACAACGAAGCAAAAGGATTCCCTTACCAACGACATCCCAAACAGCCGGGCCTGTACGATGCGGCATACGAACATGATGCCTGCGGTGTTGGTATGCTGGTAAACATTCACGGAGAAAAGTCACACGACATTGTTGAGTCGGCTTTAAAAGTATTAGAGAATATGCGCCACCGCGGTGCCGAAGGTGCAGACAACAAAACCGGGGACGGTGCAGGCATTATGTTACAAATTCCGCATGAGTTTATTTTATTGCAGGGTATTCCCGTTCCGGAAAAGGGACGTTATGGCACCGGTCTGCTTTTTTTACCGAAAAAAGAGAAAGACCAGGCAACTATTTTGAGTATCATTATTGAGGAAATCGAAAAAGAAGGACTTACGCTGATGCATCTGCGTAATGTACCTACTTGCCCGGAAATTCTGGGAGAAGCGGCTTTGGCTAACGAACCGGATATCAAACAGGTATTTATCACGGGATTTACTGAGACAGAAACTGCCGACCGCAAACTGTATCTGATCCGTAAAAGAATAGAAAATAAAGTCAGAATGTCAGCCATTCCGGCGAAAGAGGATTTTTACATCGTTTCGCTCTCTACAAAAAGTATTATATATAAAGGTATGCTTTCGTCATTGCAGCTACGGAACTATTATCCCGACCTGACGAACAATTACTTCACCAGCGGGTTGGCTTTGGTGCATTCCCGTTTCAGTACTAACACTTTCCCGACATGGGGATTGGCACAACCTTTCCGCCTTCTGGCACACAATGGTGAAATCAATACGATTCGCGGCAACCGCGGGTGGATGGAAGCTCGCGAAAGTGTACTCTCCTCTCCCACTCTCGGGGATATCAAAGAGATCCGTCCGATTATACAGCCGGGCATGAGTGATAGCGCCTCATTGGACAACGTGCTGGAGTTTTTGGTAATGTCGGGATTGAGCCTGCCCCACGCAATGGCAATGCTTGTGCCGGAGTCTTTCAATGAGAAGAACCCTATCAGTGAAGATTTGAAGTCCTTTTATGAATATCATTCCATACTAATGGAACCTTGGGACGGACCGGCTGCCTTGTTATTCAGCGACGGACGCTTTGCCGGTGGTATGCTCGACCGTAACGGTCTGCGCCCCGCCCGTTACCTGATTACCAAAAATGATATGATGGTGGTTGCCTCAGAAGTCGGTGTAATGGATTTCGAACCGGGAGATATCAAAGAGAAAGGACGGCTGCAACCGGGTAAAATTCTACTGGTTGATACGGAAAAAGGCGAAATATTTTATGACGGTGAGCTGAAGAAACAACTGGCGGAAGCAAAACCGTACCGTATCTGGTTGTCTACAAACCGTATCGAACTGGATGAATTGAAAAGCGGACGCAAAATGCCTCATCATGTAGAGAATTACGACCGGATGCTCCGTACTTTCGGTTACTCAAAGGAGGATATCGAGAAACTGATTATACCCATGGCAAGTACCGGAGCCGAACCGATTCATTCAATGGGTAACGACACTCCGCTGGCTGTACTCTCGGACAAGCCGCAGTTGCTTTACAATTATTTCCGCCAGCAATTTGCCCAAGTGACAAATCCGCCAATTGACCCGCTACGCGAGGAATTGGTGATGTCATTGACGGAATATATCGGAGCAGTCGGTATGAATATTCTGACACCTAGTGAAAGCCATTGTAAAATGGTACGTCTGAATCACCCGATCCTAAGCAATACACAGCTGGATATCCTTTGCAATATCCGCTATAAAGGTTTTAAGACTGTCAAACTGCCGATGTTGTTTGAAGTAGCCAAAGGGAAAGCCGGATTACAGGAAGCACTGACCGAACTTTGCAAACAGGCGGAGGCCTCCGTAACAGAAGGAGTAAACTATATCGTCCTGACAGACCGGAATGTAGATGCCACTCATGCAGTGATTCCTTCACTTCTGGCAGTGAGTGCCGTTCATCATCATTTAATTTCTGTAGGGAAACGCGTACAGACAGCGCTGGTTGTGGAAAGCGGTGAAATACGTGAAGTGATGCACGCTGCATTATTGCTGGGATTCGGAGCAAGCGCCCTAAATCCATACATGGCTTTTGCTATTCTTGATAAGTTGGTAAAAAACAAAGATATCCAACTGGATTATGCCACGGCAGAGAAAAACTACATCAAGTCAATCTGCAAGGGACTTTTCAAGATTATGAGTAAAATGGGTATCTCTACGATCCGTTCTTACCGGGGAGCAAAAATCTTTGAAGCTATCGGTTTGAGTGAAGAACTGAGCAAAGCATATTTCGGAGGACTAGGTTCACCGATTGGAGGTATCCGATTGGAGGAGGTAGCTAGAGACGCCATTGCTTTCCATAATGAAGGATTTGCAGCAGAGGCAGGCGGATTATTACCGAATAAAGGTTTGTATTCTTTCCGTAAAGACGGAGAAAAACATGCCTGGAATCCTGAAACAATCAGTACATTACAGTTGGCCACCCGTTTGGGTAGTTACAAGAAATTTAAGGAATACACTCACTTGGTAGATGAAAAGGAAAAACCTATTTTCCTGCGCGATTTCTTAAATTTCCGTCGTAATCCGATTTCTATCGAACAGGTAGAACCGGTGGAAAGCATCTTACGCCGCTTCGTTACGGGTGCCATGTCTTTCGGCTCTATCAGCAAGGAAGCACATGAAGCAATAGCTATTGCCATGAATAGGATCCACGGACGCAGCAATACGGGTGAAGGGGGTGAAGATGCTGCCCGTTTCCAGCCGTTACCTGATGGAAATTCCATGCGAAGTGCTATTAAACAAGTAGCTTCCGGCCGGTTTGGCGTGACGACAGAATATTTGGTAAATGCAGATGAAATACAGATTAAAATTGCCCAAGGAGCCAAACCGGGCGAGGGCGGACAACTTCCCGGATTCAAAGTGAACGATGTGATTGCCAAAACACGTCACTCTATTCCGGGAATTTCGCTGATTTCTCCTCCTCCCCACCACGACATTTATTCTATCGAAGATTTGGCTCAACTGATTTTTGATTTGAAGAACATAAATCCACAAGCAAAAATCAGCGTGAAACTGGTAGCGGAAAGTGGCGTTGGAACAATTGCTGCCGGTGTGGCAAAAGCGAAAGCGGACTTGATTGTGATCTCCGGAGCGGAAGGCGGTACAGGGGCTTCGCCCGCTTCTTCTATCCGTTATGCAGGTATCTCTCCCGAACTGGGATTAAGCGAAACACAGCAGACATTAGTCTTGAACGGACTTCGCGGACAAGTAGTACTGCAAGCCGACGGCCAGTTAAAAACCGGACGAGATATTATCCTAATGGCATTAATGGGAGCCGAAGAATACGGTTTTGCCACTTCCGCCCTCATCGTACTAGGTTGCGTGATGATGCGGAAATGTCATCAAAATACTTGTCCGGTTGGAGTTGCCACCCAGAATGAGGAACTGCGCAAACGCTTCCATGGCCGTAGCGAATACCTAGTAAATTTCTTCACTTTCCTGGCACAGGAAGTCCGGGAATATCTGGCTGAAATGGGATTCACAAAAATGGACGACATCATCGGACGGACTGATTTGATTGAACGTAAATCGGGGACGGACGACCCGAATCCGAAGCACGCATTAATTGATTTCACAAGATTACTGACACGCATTGACAATAGTGCAGCTATCCGCCACGTCATTGACCAGGACCATGCTATTTCTACTGTAAAGGATGTGACGATTATTGATGCAGCTCAGGCGGCTATTGAACATGAGAAAGAGATTTCTCTGGAATATACGATAGCTAATACCGACCGTGCTATCGGCGCTATGCTTTCCGGCGTCATCGCCAAGAAGTATGGAGAAAGAGGATTACCGGAACATACGTTGAACGTGAAATTCAAAGGCTCGGCAGGTCAGTCATTCGGTGCATTCTTAGTACCGGGAGTTAATTTCAAACTGGAAGGCGAGGCTAACGATTATCTGGGAAAAGGGTTAAGCGGTGGTCGTATTGCCGTACTCCCTCCTATCCGTAGCAACTTCGAAGCTGAAAAGAATACGATTGCAGGCAATACGTTACTTTATGGAGCTACAAGTGGTGAAGTGTATATCAACGGACGTGTAGGTGAACGTTTTGCTGTACGTAATTCCGGTGCAGTAGCCGTAGTAGAAGGTGTAGGCGATCATTGTTGCGAATATATGACTGGAGGACGTGTGGTGGTTCTCGGACAGACAGGACGCAACTTCGCTGCCGGTATGAGTGGTGGGGTAGCGTATGTATGGAATAAGGAAGGAAACTTTGACTATTTCTGCAATATGGAAATGGTAGAACTTTCACTGATTGAAGAAGCCAGTTACCGAAAAGAATTACACGAACTGATTCGTCAACATTACTTATATACAGGTTCGAAACTGGCACGTACCATGCTTGATGACTGGAATCATTATGTCGATCAATTTATCCAGGTAGTGCCTATCGAGTACAAAAAAGTGCTACAGGAAGAGCAAATGAGAAAGTTACAACAAAAGATTGCAGATATGCAAAGAGACTATTAACCGACAACCGGCAGATGCCGGAGCCAGGTTTCCATGCGGGACTAAAATTAAACTTAAAACTTAAAGAAAATGGGAGATCCTAGAGCTTTTTTAAATATACCTCGACAGGAAGCGGGATACCGCCCTGTGAACGAACGAATCACTGATTACAGCCAGGTAGAACAAACATTGAATACAAACAGCCGCAAGTTACAGGCTTCTCGCTGTATGGACTGCGGCGTACCCTTCTGCCACTGGGCATGCCCGATAGGGAATAAACAACCGGAATGGCAGGACGCTTTATTCAAAGGGAAATGGAGAGAGGCATACGAAATCCTATCGTCCACCTGTGACTTTCCTGAATTTACGGGGCGTATTTGTCCAGCCCTTTGTGAGAAGTCTTGTGTACTAAAACTTTCATGTGACCAACCTGTGACGATTCGCGAAAACGAAGCGGCTATCGTTGAAGCAGCTTTTCGTGAAGGATATATACAAATACAGACCCCGGAAAGAAACGGAAAGAAAGTAGCGGTTATTGGTGCCGGTCCTGCCGGACTGGTCGTGGCCAATCAACTCAATCTAAAAGGATATTCAGTAACCTTATTTGATAAGAACGAAGCTCCCGGCGGATTGCTACGTTTCGGTATTCCCAATTTTAAACTGGATAAGAATGTGATTGACCGGCGCATGAATATCTTAACTGCGGAAGGAATCAAGTTTGAAATGGGAGTAGAAATTGACGTCAATCATTTACCGGAGGGATTCGACGCTTACTGCATCTGTACGGGAACACCGGCAGCACGCGATTTAAGTATTCCGGGACGGGATTTGAAAGGTATTTACTTTGCACTTGAAATGCTGGCCCAACAGAATAGGATTCTGGAAGGACAAACTTTCTCCAAAGATAAATTAGTGAATGCCAAGGGCAAAAAGGTACTTGTCATTGGTGGTGGAGATACGGGGTCGGATTGCATCGGAACTAGTGTGCGCCAAGGAGCAACCAGCGTAACGCAGATTGAGATCATGCCCCAGCCACCCGTCGGACAGAATCCGGCGACACCTTGGCCCATGTATCCCCAAGTACTGAAAACCAGCAGCAGCCATGAGGAAGGTTGTATCCGCCGGTGGAACCTAGCCTCTAAACGTTTTATCGGAGAGAAAAACAACCTGATAGGGGTTGAGGTAGAAGAAGTCGAATGGGTTCCCTCCCCAGACGGAGGCCGTCCGCAGATGAGGCTGACCGGCAAGAAAGAGATCATCGAGGCCGATCTGGTTTTCCTCGCCATGGGCTTCCTGCATCCGGAGCAAGAAGGATTGATCAAAGAACTGCGATTGGCTACCGACAACCGCGATAACATCGCCGTAGACAACGCCGGATATACCGCCAACAGCAACCTATTCGCCTGCGGAGACGCTGTCAGCGGAGCGAGCCTAGTCGTAAAAGCGATGGCCTCCGGCCGTAATGTCGCCCGATCCATCGACCGTTTCTTACAAACCAACTAATTTTCAACTTTCAATTTTTAATGATCATGTGTGGTATAACAGCGATATTCAATATACACGACGGAGCGCAAGCCCTGCGTAAACAAGCGTTATTAATGAGTAAACGAATCCGCAACCTTTCTGTGGGATACTGACAGAAACCAGAACAGACAGGAGAGCAGTTGGAATGGCGGCGAGAAGGAACAAGATCGGAAGAGCACACGT
>OIIM01000328.1_pt1 | contig 17486 bp, 20 predicted proteins | sample 1583231 | NCBI WGS metagenome assembly OIIM01 (sample SAMN02674792, study PRJEB24791) | human gut metagenome, SKBSTL006 | isolation source: stool | host: Homo sapiens | place: USA
CGTTTGAGAAATACCTTTTTCGGATAAAACAGTCTTTATTCTATTCAGTTTCATTCTTTAATATGATTTTATAGTGCAAATGTAGTGAATTATATTCGATAATTCGGGTCTTTTTTGTATTTTTGTACGCAAAAACATAAGCATATGGGACATAAATGTTATATTTCTTTTAAAACAGAAGATAGTTGGTATAAACGAGAAATACAAAAATGGAGTGCCAATGAAAAAGTTGACATGATAGACAAGTCGCTAAATACCCCTATTAATTCTGAAGACGAAGACTATATTATGCGAAAAATCAGAGAAGATTATTTGTCTGATTCAACGGTTACAATCTTCTTGATTGGGGCACAGAGTGCAGAGACTTTGGGGTGGAAAGAACAGAAATTTATAAAGAGAGAGCTACAAGCGTCATTGTATAATAGCGAAGGTAATACTCGAAACGGAATTTTAGGAGTTGTATTACCTTCAATGTATGATTCAATATACAAAGGACAACATATATGCTCTATCTGTGGTAAAAGTCATAATACTGTAGCTATTAACGATGCGACTACTATTAAAGAATTTAGTAAAAATTATTACTTAAATAATCACGGAAAATGTGCATATGATGAAGATGATCGATTTTGCATCTTAGTTAAATGGGATGACTTCAAATGTAATCCTAACGCTTATATTGAACAAGCATTCAATAAGCGTAATCATCCTATAGCAAGTGAAGTAATTGTTAGACCTAAATGAATTTATAAATAATGGAAAGGAATTTATGTTTTATAGTAATGGGATTCGGCAAGAAAAAGGATCCAGATACTAACCGTACTATTGATTTAGATGCTACGTATAAAAAAATAATCCGTCCTGCCGTAGAATCCGCTGGATGCAAATGCATACGCGCTGACGAGATTGTAGAATCTGGAATAATTGATAGAAGTATGTATGCACTCTTATATTACGCTGACATTGTTATTGCAGACATATCAACTTTTAACCCTAATGCAATATACGAATTAGGAGTACGTCATGCATTACGTCCATATTCTACAATAATCATTAAAGAAGATGAAGGGAAAATACCGTTTGATATTGGACACGATAGAATAATAAGTTACAAACATTTAGGAAATGAAATTTCAGAAGCAGAAGCAAAGAAATGTATTCCGCAGCTTCGAACTTTAATTCAAAGTGTCATCAATGAGCCTAAAACGGATAGCCCACTTTATTCTTACATTCATCAAATAAAAAAACCGGAAATTTCAGAAGAAGAAATCTCCAGTATCATTGGTGAATTGAAAAATAATGAAGATTCTATTTATGCTTTGACTGAGATGGCGAAAGATAATATGGCAAAAGGTGATTTTGTTAAAGCAGAACAATTGTGGGAGAAATTGTGTTCTAAAACAGAAAATGAAAAATACTATATTCAACAACGAGCGTTGTGCCGTTACAAAAGTGAAGTACCATCTACACAAAGAGCGTTGACCGATGCTATGCTAATAATGGCGAAAATAGGAAACCAAACAGATACAGAAACTCTTGGAATTTTAGGAGCAATAAATAAAAGATTATGGGAAATAACATCCGATAAAAGTTATCTTAACTCAGCCATAGATTCATATAAAAAAGGATGGAATCAATATAAAGATTATTATACAGGTGAAAACTATGCAACTTGTATGTATATAAAATCATTGCATGAGATATCAGAAGAACTAAAGACACATTCTATAGTTGAAGCCAAACTCACATATGCTGAGATTATTGATATAATTCTGAAATCTCTTGAAGACCCAGAAGCCGAAGAGTTGCTTTGGAAATATGCTTCTTTATCTAATGCCTATCTTGCATTAGGCAACCATGCTGAAGCTGAAAAGTATGAGAGACTATTTCACGACCAGCAACCCTTACAATGGCAAATAGATAGTTTCGAGAAAACAAAATCAATTTTAAAGAAATAAAAACATGGCTAAAACATATAAAATTTTCATTAGTCATTCTTGGTCACATGTAAATGACTTAAAATCGTTAAGAAACCTTCTCGAATCAAGAGGGTACTTTAATGTTGAATTTACAGAATTTCCACCAACAGATTCTATAAATTCAATGAATACATATTACATAAGACAGCGAATCTCAGAAAGAATAGCGGCTTCGGATATTGTTTTAGGTATCGCTGGAATCTATGCTTCATATAGTGATTGGATGAAATGGGAGCTTGACAAAGCTATAGAAAAAGGAGTTCCAATTATTGGGGTAATCCCAAGAGGACAAGAGCGAATTTCTGCTATTGTAAATGATAGAGCCGACGAAATTGTTCATTGGAATACAGAAAGCATAGTATCTGCTATACGAAAACATGCGAAATGATATTACGATGGTCAATTTCGATGAATACATCCAGCAAGGCGAACCGCAAAAGCGTGAAAGAGGCTATGCTTGGCAAACGGCAATAGGACTTCAAGCGGTAGATGGCTTGAAGCCCTCGGATTATCTTATTGAAACTGCTCGCAAGCATATTGAGGGAGACATAACCATTGATGAAGTACAACAACTTATCAAGAGTTACTACGATTCAAAAGACATTCGTACTGAAAAGGATAACGAAACAGAAGAAGCGGATAAAGTTTCTGCCAATATAACCAAACTATTGAATGAGCGTTCATTTGCTTTTACCGTAGCCGGATTGACCGCCATTCATCGGCGTATATTTGATGGAGTATTCAAGTTTGCCGGACAAATCAGAGATTACAATATCACCAAAAAAGAATGGGTGCTTCGTGGCGATACGGTATTTTATGTATCTGCTCCCGACATTCGCAGAGCCATAGAGTATGATCTTGAACAAGAAAAGGCGTTTGATTATACAGGATTATATATAGACCAAATTGTCACTCATATTACCCAATTCGTATCCGGGTTGTGGCAGATTCATCCGTTTGGAGAAGGCAATACCCGAACAACAGCAGTGTTCACCATCCAGTATTTACGCTCGATGGGATTCAATGTCGAGAACGACCTTTTTGCCAATCATTCTTGGTATTTCCGTAATGCTTTGGTTAGAGCCAATTATCAAAACATACAAAAAGGCATCAAAAGAGAGCCTGTGTATTTAGAACGATTCTTCCGAAATCTATTGATAGGAGAAAACAATGAATTGAGGAATCGTTTCATGGTGGTTAATGCCCCCGAAGACATGGGTATCTCCACCCCGACAAGTACCCCGACAAGTACCCCGACAAGCTTAGATAATCCATTACAGATAGATAATGAAAATATCAACCGTTTAATAGAGGTACTTGCAAACAATAGATTATCAGTCAAAGAGATGATGGCAGCCGTAGGTTTAAAGAACCGTGAAAATTTCATGGAATACTCTCTCAATCCAGCCATAAAAGAGGGATTTGTTTCTATGCTCTACCCAGACAAGCCCCGTCATCCTCGTCAGAAATACATGTTGACGATTAAAGGATTGGCGGTGTATAACTCCAATAACATGAAATAATGATAGACGAGAACAATATACCCTCTATTCAACCCGACTTTGAACGGATTAAAAAGCAAGATAATAAAGGTTTAGAGTATTGGACTTCTCGTGAGTTGTGCACCGCATTAGGCTATGGCACATACCAAAAATTCAATCGTACTCTAAACAAAGCTATCGCCATAGCCAATAAGAAAGGTTGTAACACTACCGAGCATTTTAATGCTACGTTTGAGATGGTCAAACTAAATTCCGGCTCCTTTCGTAAGGTGGAGAATATACATCTATCACGAATCGCTTGTTTGATGATTGCTGAAAATGCCGATAGTAAGAAGCCACAAGTACAGATAGCAAAAGAATATTTCAAACAAGAAATATCAACTCCTGAATTAATAGACAACAGTCTATCTTCCAACATATTGCTATACAAGACGAAACAAGGAGAAAGCCGTATAGAGGTCATCTTCAATAATGAAACATTTTGGATGTCGCAAAAGCGAATGGCCGATTTGTTTGGTGTTGAAACGAATACGATCAATAACCATCTGAAAGAGATATTCAAAAGCGGAGAATTGGAGGAGAGTTCAGTTATTCGAAAAATTCGAACAACTGAACTTGATGGCAAGAACGATGATACATTGTTCTACAATTTGGATGCGGTTATTGCTGTTGGGTTTCGTGTGGGCAGTTATCAAGCGGGCCAATTCCGGATGTGGGCTACATCGGTTCTAAAAGAAATGATCATAAAAGGATTTGTATTGGATGATGAACGCTTGAAACAGGGCAAACATTTTGGCAAAGATTATTTTGACGACCTATTAGAACGTATCCGAGAAATACGAGCTTCAGAACGTCGGTATTATCAGAAAATCACCGATGTCTATGCCGAATGTAGTGCCGATTATGATCCTAAGGCTGAGACCACCCTACAATTCTTCAAGAGGGTGCAAGATATGATGTATTGGGCTACTTCCCATCAAACGGCAACCGAAATCATCTATTCAAGAGCAGATGCCCAAAAGCCCCACATGGGACTTACCACGTGGAAAAACGCTCCTGACGGCAGAGTCCAAAAGTCGGATACAATTATCGCCCAGAATTACTTGTCCGACAAAGAAGTCTCAGCTTTCAATCGTCTATCAACCGCATTCCTTGATTTGGCCGAACTTCGTGCCGAACGGCAAATCATCTCCACAATGGCAGATTGGAAAAAGCAATTGGATGATTTCCTGACTCTATATGAGTATGACAAATACAATGAGGCTGGCACCATTTCTGCCGAACAAGCGAAAGAAAAGGCATACGCTGAATATGATAAATTTCGCTTTATACAAGACAAGGAGTTTCTTTCGGATTTTGATAAAGAAATCAAGATATGGAAAGAGAAGGAGGGGTATGGTAAGGATTAATTCTATCTATAAACACTATTAACAGGAACATAAGATGAACCATAACGGCATATTCTCACTATCTTTTCCCGAAACTAAGACAATAATTGTTTCCGGTGATATTCATGAGACTTTAATCTGTTGGTGTTCAAACTATGTATCCAATATTAGATGCTCGACATTATGGAGTTCTGTCAAATATATTAATTATACCATTTCGGGTATAATATTGATACAATAAGCAGAATTATACCCGATAGGATATAATAGTTGTTACAAGCATATAAGTGTTTCTGTTGGGACATACAAACATTTTCCATTGTGGGCAAACGGAAGCAATTACATTTTTTCAAGCGAATAATTCAACTTCATTACACTTTTTCAAACGAATATAACCCATTTCTCTACACTTTTTCAAGCGAATCGAGTGTATATCTACAAAAGTTTTCTGGCTCTATAACCGTTTTTCTACTGTAAATCAACCTCTTTGGAAGAAAAAGTCCACGCAAACCACAGAAATCCCAAGAAAACCACTACCTTTGTATTCAACAAGCGTTCTGTAACACACCTACGGAAATGCCCTATCACTCAACACCTTGTATCTGATAGCGGACATTCCACAAAAAGGCTGAAAAGAGGCGGTACAACACGTATATGCAAAGCTATGAAATACAGCGGTTTGCATTTGTCCCTACATTCTGTGCATTTGTCAAAACTGTGGTTGTACCGATTAAAATGAATGGTCACTGATAATCAGTGATGTAAATATGCTGTGTAGGCAAATAGAATCATATTTAGCACTAATTGTACTTTGATTAATTAATATGTGGAAACAAGTAGAATTTGATTTACAGTCACGCAGACGTGGCTTTCATCTTATAACCGGAGAAATATTACGTAATCTGCCGCCATTACCCGAAGTTGGATTACTGCATTTATTTATCAAACACACTTCCGCCGGGCTAAGTATTAACGAAAATGCAGATCCTGATGTTCGTATGGATATGGAAAGCATTTTCAACCACTTAGTGAAAGAACGTGAACCGTACTATCAACACACTTTAGAAGGAAATGACGATATGCCGGCTCATGCAAAAAGCTCAATCATAGGAACGTCGGTCACAATACCTATAACAAATGGAAAGCTAAACCTCGGAACTTGGCAAGGTATCTATCTCTGTGAATTTCGGAATTATAGTGGTAATCGACGAATGGTGGCTACCATTAGTGGAGAATAGCAAATGAACTTGCTATTCTATTGTAATTAGTGGCAAATTGTGTTACCCGCAAATACTTAGGAGACAGTATTGTAGCATACTAGTCTCAGGATTGCGGAACACGAAGTTGCCAGAAGGCAACAGCCGCCGCAGCGGCTACATTAAGCGAATCAACACCATGCACCATAGGGATACGGACTACGTAATCAGCCTCAGTGATCGTTTCATGTGAAAGTCCCTCCCCTTCGTTACCCATGACGATAGCCAATTTGGATTCATTCACTAAGGCAGGATTATCAATAGGAATAGAATCATCTGTGAGCGCCATAGCAGCCGTACGAAAGCCTAATTTACCCAAGTCACTGAGGGAACCGTTCATCCAAGCCCATGGCACAAAGAAAACTGCTCCCATTGATACCCTGACCACACGGCGGTTCAACGGATCGCAAGAGTTGCGAGTCAGTAATACGGCATCAATTCCAAGAGCGGCGGCCGAACGGAAAATAGCACCAATATTAGTTGCATCAACCACACTGTCAATGACTACAATGCGCCGGGCTTCCCGACATACTTCTTCCATGCTGCGCGGCTCGGGGCGACGCATGGCGCAGAGAACTCCACGTGTCAGGACATAACCTGTCAACGTAGCAAGTAATTCTCTACTGCCAGTATAAACAGGCACATTTTCGCAACGTTCAATGATTTCAGCAGCATCACCGACAATATGTTTGTACTCGCATAAAATAGCTAAAGGTTCATAACCGGAGTCCAAAGCTCTCGTGATAACCTTCGGACTTTCTACTATAAAAATCCCTTTGCCGGGTTCGGTACGGTTACGTAACTGAGTTTCAGTAAGAGTACTGAACACCTCAACTCCGGGATGAGATAAAGATGATATTTCAATAACAGGCATACTACTGCTTATAACTTTCAATTAAACATACAATCGCTTCTTTCACATAACTGATCATTGATAAATGGCTACCTTAATGACTCCGTCCAATTTATTTTCAAATATACGATAAGCTTCCTCAATCTCGTTCAACGGAAATCTATGTGTAATAAGAGGAGTAGTATCTATTTTGCCTTCTTCAATCAGATTAAGAATCTCGGCACAATCACATCCGTCCACTCCACCTGTTTTAAAAATCAAGTTCTTGCCATACATATCAGGCAAAGGAAGAATTTGAGGCTCGTCATAAAGAGCTACGATAGTGACAACAGCATTAGGACGGGCACATTCCCATGCCAGACGAAAAGTATCCTTACTGCCGGCTACTTCTAAAACAACGTCAGCACCACCATGTTCACTGTTTTGAATCACAAATTCCTTGCAGTTTTCAGGTTCCACCACCAGCACGTCAGGATAATGTTCACGCACAAAACGGATTCTTTCAGGAGACTTTTCGCAGACAATGATACGCCTCGGTTTCTTCAACATCACACACAACAAAGTACAGATTCCGGTAGGACCGGCGCCAATAATAAGCACAGTATCATCCTCGGAAATCTCTGAAATACGAGTTGCCCAAAAACCTGTCGCAAGCACATCACCCACAAACAAAGCCTGTTCGTCGCTGACTGTATCAGGAATACGGTTCAGTCCCTGGTCAGCATAAGGAACTCTGACATATTCTGCCTGACCGCCGTCAATGCGGCAACCTAAAGCCCATCCCCCGTTCGGGTCAGTACAGTTGTTAACATACCCCCGTCTGCAGAAAAAACACTCTCCGCAAAATGTTTCAACATTCACTGTTACTCTATCCCCCGGCTTGACCGAGGTGACATCAGCCCCCACCTTTTCCACAACACCTACCATCTCGTGCCCGACGGTTATTCCGGGTACGGCACGCGGCACACTACCGTGCTTGATATGAAGGTCACTGGTACAAATACTGCCAAGAGTCACCCGTACAATTGCCTCCCGTGAATTTACTATTTCCGGTTCCGGCTTCTCCCGTAACTCAAATTTTCCGTGTTCAATATATGTATATGTAAGCATAATATCCTCTTCATTAATTAACAGCCCCATTCCGGTGCAAAGATAATGATTTCATCAGATCCATATTTATCAAATGAAAGTCAATCCGGACACTCTCATAAAACTTTCATATAAAAGAGTCTTCTTCTTATCATTAGTTTTTGACTTGTTGATCTTCTATTATAACACGCTTTATCTCTCGTGTATCTTTAGATTTACTAAAAGGTACGACTCTATAAGATGCTTTCTGTATAACCCCCAAACCAAAGTCAGGCAAAAGAGTTTTATTTTTAGAATAATCAGTATCAATCATCATATCCCATGTTGCTCCACCAGTCAAATAAACCTTGAAACTATCTGCACTTATCATAGAAATAATATCTGTCGGATTATACAAATGAAACAAAGTTCTAACATAGTAATCTTTCTGTATTTCTCCAGGTTTGTAATTGTTACTATATGGACCAATCACATCGAATTCATAAGACGGATGACATATCGCAAATTCTATTCCATTTCTCGGAAATGAGGATCTTACTTCTATTTTCTTATTGTTAGATATTACTTTAAGATCTATTTGCCTTGACGCATCATCAAATTCGGTTTCTGATACGACATCTCTTCGGAATTCAAATAAAGTTTCCAAAAATATTCCGATACAACTCCTGCTATACAATCAGCCAAAATACGTTCAGGAGATCTTTCATGCATAGAATTGTTTGCAGCACCAGGATTTACTTGCCGTGCAAGCTCTTCCGCCTTTGTTCTAAGCAAATCCATAAGTTCCTTGTCTTCCGAAGAATAGTTTAGTTCGTATACTACCACTTCAAAAGGTGTTCTCCTACAAGTCCGAGGATATCTTGCAGTACAATTAACAACCAAATTCTCTATTCTCATAAGTCTATTATTGTTCAACCTTGCCCTATAAATCCATCCAACTGTTTCTTGATATTCTCAAAATTCTGATTCAAGTCAAGTGTCCTGTAATATATGACGTTTCCGTCCCTAAATGTCGTCTGTCCATCAGGCGTTATATCTTCTTCTGTCTTGGCATACAATAACATCCCATCCACCTTCCCCGTATGATTAGTATCGTAATTCATTACATAAGAATGAATCTGATATAGGTTATTAGAATGGATAGTCCTTTTGTCAAATTGGGACTGCATTGACCTACTATAATACTTGGTATCAATAATCAGTGTTCGTTCTTTAAATGTCAGCATAATATCCGTCCGCATGATAGGAAGAATACTGGAAGTCGACTGTTCTTTGTCAATATTCCAGTCTATTTGAGTTGCCTTTGCTTTTAATTCCGGATAATGTTTCCGATAATACTCCAGAACAAACTTCTCGTAAAGTCTGCACATATGTTCATCGGAAAATTCCTTCATTTTATAAGCACCTCTTTCCGTAGTCATCAACATCCCGTCGAGAATAAAATAGCAAACATACAGAAGCATCCGGTAAGTCTTGCAATTTCTATCAAAGCGCATAGTAGTCCAGTCTATCGTCAGGATATCAACGGCCTCCACGTCACTAAAGAAGAGCATAAGGCGCTTCAACGCAGCCTTCCTGTCCGATTTGACTTTCGGATGTTTCAGCAAGAATTGAACAGTTGTTTTTAATATCTGATTAAACTTGTTGTTCTCCGATAATTCATCGTACTCACAATCAATTTTCTGTTGTTTCCGCATTAGATTATTGACCGTACCACATATATCAAGCTTCCCTTTCAATGTGGACAACGAACCATGACAGGAAATATATTCTTTATGCAACCCCTGTTTTAATTGAAACGAAATGCCACGAAGCAGAATTTCAGCAAACAAATCATGAATCTCTTCAAATTCTTCACCGGCTATTTCTTCATAGTTGTTCTGCTTAAGCTCCTGAAAAGCATAAGTCAGCATATAGTAGATATTGCGAATGAATATACCTTTGTCTATTGTCATTTTATCAGGCTCAATAACTTGTCCGTTTCTTCTTTGAATTTCTTATCATTGTCAAACCAATATTCTCGTAACATAGGGGCAATATCATATTCAATCACATTCTCAAGCCACATATTATCAATAGATTCCCGGTTACAGAAATAACTATGACCGATACAAAAGCCTTTTCCGAGCGAATCATCCTTAGCAATCTCAATATTCAGGGCTTTGACGGCATCAATCACTTTATTAAAGACTTCACAATCAAGATCCTCCTGATACTTTTTGAAACCAACCGAATCAAATCCCGGCGTCATATCAAAGAAACTGAACCGACGGCGTAAAGCGTAATCAATCATAGCCAGGCTACGGTCGGCCGTATTCATCATACCTATAATATAAAGATTCTCCGGGACAGAAAAATACTCATCGTTATATGCAAGACGGATTTTATGCTTTTCTCCCCGATAATCATTTTCGATGAGCATCAGCAACTCGCCAAAAATCTTGCTCATATTTCCTCTATTAATTTCATCAATAATAAAGAAATACTTCTTATCCGGATCACTTTGGGCTTTCCGGCAGAAATTATAGAATACACCTCGTCTTAATTCAAAACCGCCATCTTCTTTCGGCTTATATCCCATCACAAAATCTTCGTAAGAATAATTCTGATGAAACTGGATAAACTCTACTTTAGTTCTATCTTCTTCTCCTATAATAGAATAAGCCAGGCGTTTTGCCGAATACGTTTTACCGACACCCGGAGCACCCTGTAATATGATATTTTTCTTTGCCAGCAACAGACTTCTCAACTTGGTATATTCCTCTGATTTTATAAAAACATCATCCAGGAAATTATTCCCGGAATATGGAGGATTACGTTTGTTGACTGTTATAGGGTTTTCATCACGGATCAAATCCGCCAATACGTTATACTCATCTTTTGTTAATTTGAAGAACGACCCATTCTTATTCTTCAGGAATTCCATACCGCTCAATTCCGGTATATCCTTTATAACCGAATAATCAATCGGGTTCAGCAAGCTTTCGGTCTTCTTGAAATATATTTTTTGTCCATCAGCAGCTTTGACTATCTCCGCTATAGCTACCACCTGCTTCACAGGAGTAGCTTCATAGCCTATAACAATATCGCCTTCTCTTGCATCAATAAAATTTTGAAATATCCTTCGCTGATTTCCACTATCATTATAAAGAGTATAGTCTTGTATTTTACCAACCGGAGCTTTCGAAAAGCTCCATATCTTAGGACTAGCCACAAGCCACCAATATTGCTTTTGAGATTTATCCTCAAATAGTTTCTCCAAAGATTCCACATAATCCGGATACTTGGTTATATCGGTCAAGGTCTTTTGGACATTCTTACCTATATTCTCCCATTCTCCGGCATTCGTCCATTGCATTTTACGGACATTCTTAAAATCAGAAAAAGACTCATCAAAGGCATAATCACCTTCCACAATCCCACGCCCTATTATTTGATTCTGCCCTTTCTTGACTATAACAATATCACCGGCCTGCATCTCATGAGCGAACTCCCATAATGCCAGGCTGTCATTTTTAAACGAGGCCTCCGGCTTATCATATATTTCCTGCAACCTAGCTGCCATTTCTTTCTTTGAAGCATATTCCAAAAGATTGCCCATTTCATCCCAACCAATACACATTATGTTTTGAGATAGACACACATCCCATTTAGACGCATTCTCTCCCGGAGCATATAACCAAACCTTATGCATTTTATTTAAATTTTAGTTTCATCATTTCAGTCTGTTTTTAAGACTTTTACCTTTACTGCTTACTTTACAATGTCCTGTTTTTCATCAATTCCCATTCTTTCAATCAACTTCAAGTCCTTCAATTGCGTCAATATTCTTCTCCTTATAGCCAAACTAACGTTGAGGCATTCACCCAATCCAATGTGTGAGAGTTCAATAATGCAATTAAAATCTCCTAGCTACAAAGATACAAAATAGTTGTTCCGCAATGTAGTAAACACCTATGTTTTTTATAATTTAAATTGACTAACCACATTACAGTGAATACTTATGGTCACCACCAATAATATTTATATCTTAAAATGACATTATGTACAAATAAAACAATCCAAACACTTTCCATTATCAAAATAAAGTCCTACTTTTGTAGAGAATATAGATGTACATATTCAAAATAATCCCGCAAATAAAATAAACCCTACAAAATGAAAGAAGAACCCGACAGTCTGTCTGTCCCCTACAATTTCTCCCGTTGTTTCAACGACCAATGTCCACAAGCCTTGAAATGCCTGCGCTACATAGCTGCCAAAAATGAAATAACTGATTACCTTTATATCTCTATCGTCAATCCGGCACGTTATCCTGCAGACGGAAACCAATGCGAATGTTTCAAGACCGCTGTCAAAGTTCATGTGGCATGGGGACTAAAACGATTGCTTGACAGAATTCCTTATGAGGATGCGGTCAGTATCAGAATGCAACTGGTGGGGCACTATGGGAAAACAGGATACTACCGGTTCTACCGTGGAGAACGGGGACTTATGCCTAAAGACCAAGCTTATATAAAACAAATATTCCGTAATAAAGGGATAAAAGAAGAACCAACTTACCAACGCTACACAGAAGAATATATTTGGTAAGTTGCTGTCATCTGTCACAGATTAGGGGGTAATAGTTTTCTCTGCGTGAAACTAAAGTTCCAGCTAAGAGAAACTATAGTTTCATCGGTAAGAAACCAATGGTTTCAAGCAATTGGAACTAGAGTTTCAAGCGTATGAAACTAAAGTTTCAAACCGCAGAACCAACAGTTCCGCACCTTGAAACCGTTGGTTTCAAGGCAGGACACAACTCATAAGTACGGAGATAACAAATTGAACGACTTATCTTTCTATGGTTAAATGCGATACCTCTCTATTTCACAAGGGACAGCTCTTCTATATAGCGGAATAAGCAAATAAAATCTAATTTCTTTGTTTACAACTTTGTCATAATAGAATTTAAGATGTTATCCCTACTTTTTCAAATTACTATTCATACCTTTGTGACTTCGATAAAGAATTAGTAACCTATTAAAAAGAAAAAATTGATTATGCGCTCATTCATCGTGTTTCTTTGCTTCATTCCCGTTCTACTATTTTCCTGCCGGAGTGTTTCTCTTGAAGCACAACTGAAAGAAGCTATCAAAGACAGGAAAGCTGAAATAGGGATTGCCGTTATCATAGATGAAAAAGATACGGTAACAGTCAATAATGATATTCATTATCCTTTGATGAGTGTTTTCAAGTTTCATCAGGCGTTGGCGTTAGCCGATTATATGGCGAAACGGAATCAGTCATTGGATACTCTGCTAAGGATAGAGAAATCGGATTTGAAACCGAATACGTATAGTCCCTTACGGGATAAATATCCGCAAGGGGGAATTGAGATGAGCATTGCCGACCTGCTAAGATACACACTTCAGCAGAGTGACAACAATGCCTGCGATATACTTTTTGATTATCAGGGCGGACCGGATGCCGTGAACCGATATATCCATTCGTTAGGCATTCGGGATTGTGCTATTGTCGGTACGGAAACTGCCATGCACGAAGATTTGGATTTGTGTTATCAAAACTGGAGTACACCATTGGCTGCTGCCGAATTAATGGAGATTTTCCGACGGGAACCGTTGTTTGCACAAGAATATAAGGATTTCATCTATCAGACAATGGTAGAATGCAAGACCGGGCAAGACCGGCTGGTTGCTCCTTTAGCGGACAAAGGAGTGGTAATAGGACATAAAACGGGGACAGGCGACCTTAATGCCAAAGGACAACAGATAGGCTGTAACGACATCGGCTTTGTTCTTTTGCCGGACGGACGCACTTACAGCATAGCTGTCTTTGTGAAAGATTCCGAAGAAAGCTTTGCGGAAAACAGTAAGATTATCGCTGATATTTCACGTATTGTTTATGAATACGCGATGCAGTCTGCCAAATAAAGAGAGTAATAGTTAATGATAAAAAAGAAAAATCAGATTAAAAATGAAACTACACCACATCGCCATTTGGACTTTCCGTTTGGAAGAGTTGAAAGAGTTCTATGTCCGCTTCCTGGGTGGAAAAAGCAATGAGAAATATGTGAATCCCAAGAAGGGATTCGAGTCTTACTTCATATCTTTCGGTGAAGGTCCTTCTTTGGAATTGATGAGCCGTCCCGATGTACAGAATACGGTGGTGGAAGAAAACAGAGTCGGATTGACACATCTCGCTTTCACGTTTCCCGGCCAGGAGGAAGTTCTTCGTTTCACTGAGGAAATGCGTTCCGAAGGTTACACCATTGCCGGTGAGCCGCGCACTTCGGGAGACGGCTATTTTGAAAGTGTCATCCTTGACCCGGACGGGAACCGTATAGAATGTGTATACAAGAAAGAATATGGAGAAGAAGACTGAGACAGAGGAAACTGTGACGCCCCGTAGCCTAGAGACGGTACGGCTGCTGATCCGCCCTTTTCAAGAAGAGGATGCGGATGCATTTTTTGCCTGTTGCCAGAACCCGAACTTGGGTAATAATGCCGGTTGGGCGCCCCACAAGACGATAGAAGAATCGCGGGAGATTCTTCAGAATGTGTTTATCGGCCAAGAGAATATCTGGGCGATGATACTGAAAGATGCGCAGCAACTTATCGGTTCTATCGGAATCGTCCCCGACCCGAAACGGGAGAATCCACAGGTACGTATGCTGGGGTACTGGCTTGACGAAGCGCATTGGGGCAAAGGATATATGACGGAAGCGGTACAGGCTATACTCAACTACGGTTTCAACGAACTGCAACTCAGCCTCATCACCGCCAATTGTTACCCACACAACAAACGGTCACAACAAGTGCTTGAACGGAACGGATTTATCTATGAAGGTGTGCTGCATCAGGCGGAACTGACTTACAACGGGAATATATTCGACCATTTGTGTTACTATCTTCCGAATATATGCCAGCCTGCCCCGCAAGACTATGACGAGATTCTGGAAGTTTGGGAAGCATCGGTACGCCACACGCATCATTTTCTCACGGAAGAACATATCCAGTTTTACAAGCCATTGGTGCGCAATCATTATTTACCGGCGGTAGAACTATACATTATCCGGGATGCCGGCAGAAAGATTGTAGCTTTCATGGGACTGAGCGATGAACTAATCGAGATGTTATTCGTAAATCCCGGCGAACAGGGAAAAGGATACGGCAAGCGATTACTGGAATACGCTACTCGGAAAAAGCAGTTGGATAAGGTGGACGTAAACGAACAGAATGAAAAAGCACTCAGCTTCTATCTTCACATGGGATTCCAAATCATCGGAAGGGACGAAACGGACGGTATGGGAAAACCTTATCCGATCCTGCATTTGCAGCTGAAAGAAGCAACTGTCGAAAAAAGTAAGAGTAAAGGTTAACCCTCAAAAAGAAAGTTACATGAACCTACGTGCGAGATTATCCGAACGTGTGCATATTGAAGATATTAGAGAAATACTTCACTTTATACAAGATGACGAACAACTCAGAGAAGAAGTCTATCAATTTATCTTTGACGAGGACGATATTGTCTCTTATCAGGCATTGTGGGTTTGTACGCATTTCTCAAAGGAGGATGTAGAATGGTTGAGCCGGCGACAAAACGAACTGATTGACGCGGCAATGACCTGTCCGCACTCAGGAAAACGAAGGATGCTCCTGAACCTGCTCAGCCAGCAACCGGCAGCCAATCCGCCACGAATGGATTTCCTCGATTTCTGCCTGGAGCGTGTCATAAGCCGACATGAACCGGGCGGTGTACAATCTCTTTGCATAAAACTTGCCTATCAACTGACCTGTTCCATTCCCGAACTGCAACAGGAACTACGCACAATGCTGGAAATCATGGAACCCGAATTATTGAATCCCGCCATTCGTGCTGTACGCAGAAATACCCTAAAGGCGATGAAAGCAAAAAAATAACGAACAAAAAAACAAGAAGCTGTCTCCCGCTACGGAAAACAGCTTCTCTCTTATGTCGTTATGAATTAAATCAATTGAAATAGTACAAGAATACGGCAATTCCTTCAAGAGCCTTTTTGGGCTGGTCTTTGATTTCAATAGCAAATTTGATTTCAGCCTTTGCCACACCACGCAAATTGGTCAATGAATGAAGGGTAGTCACCAGACGGATGCTTTGTCCTGACAACACAGCCTGACCGAATTTCATTTTGTCCATGCCGTAGTTAATCATCATTTTCAGGTTATTCACCTGGATAATCTGATTCCACAGGTAAGGAAGCATGGATAATGTCAGATAGCCGTGAGCAATCGTGCTGTGATAAGGGCTGTCTACTTTGGCACGTTCCGTATCCACATGAATCCATTGATGATCCAGTGTTGCATCTGCAAAAAGGTTGATGCGTTCCTGTGAGAGTTCCACATAATCTGAAACACCTATTTGTTGTCCTACTAGCTTTTCGAATTCTTCGTACGAATTGATAATTACTTTTTCCATAGTCTTATCGCTTTATGGGGGTTATTATAAATGTTAATCGGGGACAAAAATAGAAAAAATAAACTGATATGCCATTAATTTACGCAATAAAAGCAGGAACAAAAGAAGTCGGGGATAGTTTACAAATCAGGGGCTTGTTTCAAAGGTTGTTCCAAGGTTCGCCTCAAGGCTTCCGACAAGATACTGTACCCTTTTCCGTTCAGATGCAGATCGTCAATAGTGAGTTCGGGATTCAGCCTTCCGTCCTGCAATAAACGGTCGAACACATCCAGATAGATAATGTCCGTTCCCTCCAGTTTCCTGTGTATTTTCTGATTAAGCATACAGATGAATTTATTCACCGACGTACTGTAATCATCGTAATCATTGCGTGGGAAGATACAGAATAAGTAAGTCTGCCGGGAAGGAACAGCCAACACTGCTTTTACATACCGTTCTACATAGCCGTCCACATTTTCATCGTTCAACTGATAGATGTCATTACTTCCGAACTGAATAACTACCCGGCAATCCGATGTGTCCACATCAAACGCTTCGACATAAGCCAATCCCTCACCGGGCACACCATAGTTCAGGCATTCCCATTGCGGAAAATAGATATTCAATGCCCAGAACGCTATATGACTGTTGCCTACAAAAGCTAGTTTCGGTTTTTCCTCTATCTTATCCATTTCATTCAAACATTCATTTTATTTCATTTAAACTCCAGAACAAATATAGAACAAAATTCGCGGATTTACTTTACTTTTGCACCGATAATCACATTCATATATAAACCGATGATACATTTTTTCAAGAAGAGCGTTTCTCATATTGCGCTACCGGAGAAATTCACTTATCCTTTCCACTATACGCCGCATCCGTTGTGCGTATTAGCGGCGGAAGAAGTGAAAGAGTATATTTCAAGCCGGAAGGAATGGCAGGAAGAATTGACGCTTGGAAAGATGTTAGATCGGAAGAGC
>OIIM01000393.1_pt1 | contig 15524 bp, 15 predicted proteins | sample 1583231 | NCBI WGS metagenome assembly OIIM01 (sample SAMN02674792, study PRJEB24791) | human gut metagenome, SKBSTL006 | isolation source: stool | host: Homo sapiens | place: USA
CGCTTCATGGCTTCGTTAACCTCATAAACTCCACCGGGAATAGGCTTCACCAAGCCTCCGCGTCCAATGACAGCATCGAACCGGAAAGGAATATCGTTTACCTCCAACTCTCGGAGAACAAGCGATTTACGAAATTCGAACTGATCGATCACCCGGGGGAAGGCAGACAACTCTTCCACCGTATGGCGGATGTTGCGTACCAACAAAGGAGTTTCATTTTCATAAACAGCGATCTTTGTTGAAGTGGAACCGGGATTGATAACAAGGAGCCTTTCCCCCCGTCCATTCTTCACAGAAGACGGAGTAGAGTTTATATTCAGTTTATCCATATTCTTAGTTTAATTATGATCATCATTCGGAGCATCTTCCTCTCTCTGCCGACCGGGTAGAAGCTGTCAGACACGCCATCGCAATACTATAATACTTGGAAAGTCCGGAATCACTGCGTGACGGTAACACCACCGGGCAAATGGGGCCTTGCAGCAACCCTGCCATATCGGCTTTGGCAAACAACGAAACAGATTTATAGAAAGCATTGCCCGACTCGATATTGGGGAATATCAATACATCGGCCTGTCCGTTGATGGGCGATACAATTCCTTTAATATCCCCGCTGGCCTGCTCGCAAGAGGTGCGTACATCCAACGGACCATCGATAATCACATTACCAAACTCTCCGGCTTCGGCCAACTCCACAATATTAACATAATCGAGCGAATGGGGAAACTTGGCACTTACCTTCTCCGTACAATGGATCAAAGAGATACGGGGTTGTTCTATCCCAAACCGCCGGCAAGTACAGATGGCATACCATATCATCTCAATGCGTTGTTGCAAAGTGGGACGAGGAATAACAGCGGCATCTGAGAAGAACAATAATTTATCATACGTCGGAATCTGCATTACGGCCAAATGAGTCAGAATCTTCCCCTTAGGCAGCAAGCCTTTCTCCTTGTCGAGAATGGCATGAAGCAAATTGTCAGTATTGATAATACCTTTCATCAGAATATCGGCTCCCCCTTCCCGAACAATACGAACAGCTTCACGCGCTGCCTCATCGGGATCTTCAATGTGGAGGGTCTTCACATATTCCGGGTACTTCTGCAGACTGGGATACTTTTGCAGGATGGCCGAGTCACCAATCATCAGGAATTCCGCAATCTCTTCGTCGAGTGCACGGGCAATGGCATATTCTGTATTCGGATCGTTGGCACAGACAACGGCAATCCGTTTCCGTCGGTTTAAGGTTTTGAGATGGGCTGTCAGTTGGTCAAAGTTTCTAATAGGTTCCATAACGTTAGATTTTTAGCAAATATCAGAAAAAGGATCGAGAAGTACATCATGGAATACTGAAAAAATAGACAAACCGAGTAACATTTTGATATAATACAACGCTTTCATTTCTACGGATGCAGGTAATTTCGTTTTTTAATGTAAATTTGTGTCCTGTTAAACTCCTATAATCAAACAGAACCATGAAAACAAAAACATTTCTCGCTCTTTTCTGCCTGTTGTGTATCAGTTCAGGCTTTTCATCGTGCCAACGTCATTCATCCGACCAGTGGAAATTGGTTTGGGAAGATAATTTCGACCAAAAAACAGGCTTTGATCCACAGGTCTGGAGTAAAATACCACGTGGCAAATCAGACTGGAATAACTATATGACCGACTTCGATTCCTGTTTCGACATGCGTGACGGCAATATGGTGCTGCGAGGCATCATCAATCACAGCCAGCCCAATGATACAGCACCCTATCTGACCGGAGGAATCTACACCAAAGGGAAAAAAGCATTCAGCAACGGACGCCTCGAAATACGCGCCAAACTGAACGGTGCACGTGGTGAGTGGCCAGCCATCTGGATGCTCCCGATAGATGCTCCCTGGCCGATGGGTGGAGAAATCGATATCATGGAACGTCTGAATCACGATACAATCGCTTATCAGACTATACATACCAATTATACGCACAATCTGGGTATCAAAGACAATCCGTTATCACACTCCGTAGGTGCGATCAATCCCGACGACTACAATGTATATTCAGTAGAAATGTATCCGGACAGCATTGCATTCTATATCAATGACACACATACTTTCACCTATCCCCGCATCGAAACAGACAAAGAAGGGCAGTTTCCTTTCGACCAGCCTTTCTATCTACTGATCGACATGCAGTTGGGTGGCTCGTGGGTAGGGGCTGTAGACCCGAAAGAACTTCCGGTGGAGATGTATGTAGATTGGGTAAGATTCTATCAGAAAGAGAAATAGAACCTTTTTACCCTACAAGCGTTAAAGACAAATCAGATATCAGCTTATTAAATCACTTTATTAAATGAACTTACAATTTCCCCCATTTCTGCACGAAGGCGATAAAGTAGCCATCGTATCGCCTTCAAGCAAAATAGACAGTATATTCCTGAAAGGTGCCAAGACGCGTCTCAGCTCCTGGGGACTTACTCCTGTCATGGGAGATCATGTCCGAAGTTCATGGGGCTCGTATGCCGGTGCCACCCATCAGCGCCTCAAAGATTTTCAGGCAGCCATGGACGATGAAGAAATTAAGGCCATTTTGTGCAGCCGTGGTGGTTACGGAGCGGTTCACTTGCTGGATAAGCTGGACTTCACACGCTTTCGTAACCACCCGAAATGGCTGATCGGGTTCAGTGACATCACTGCGCTCCACAACTTATTTCAATACAATGGTTTTGCCTCACTCCATGCTCCCATGGCACGCCATCTCGCTGTAACAGGAGAGGAGGATCCATGTTCATTATATCTCCGCGACATTCTTTTCGGTAAACTGCCCGGATATAAATGCCACCGCCATAAGTTGAATCATCTGGGACAGGCCAAAGGCATCCTGCGAGGCGGCAACATGGCTGTGTTCCACGGTCTCCGCGGAACACCATACGATATTCCTCCCGAAGGTACGATCCTCTTCATCGAGGATGTGGGCGAACGTCCTTATGCCATCGAACGCATGATGTATAACCTGAAATTGGGAGGCGTACTTGAAAAGTTATCCGGACTTATCATCGGACAATTTACCGAATACAAAGAAGACTATTCACTGAAAAAGGACCTTTACAGCACACTGGATGCCTTGGTGAAGGAGTATGACTTCCCCATATGTTATGACTTTCCGGTGGGACATGTGACAGAGAACCTACCACTAATCAACGGTGCGGAAGTGGAGTTCGTATCCGGAAAGAAAGGAGTGGAATTGTTAATAAACCCTCCTATCTGACTCACCCTACAGTGAAAATCATTAATTTTGAGGCTTTAAACTCCAAAAGCATAATTATGAAAAGAAACTCTATGTTCATACTGTCAGCTTTCATCCTGTTTTCTGCTTTCTCCTGCGGAACAAACGGCAGCAAGACCACTTCGACCGACATCACCGAGAAAAAGGTAATTGTCCAAGTGCCCCAATTTGACGCAGACAGTGCTTACAAGTACATACAGGCGCAAGTCGACTTCGGACCGCGCACACCAAATTCTAAAGGTCATGTTGCCTGTGGAGACTACCTGGCCGCCAAACTGGCCGAACATGGAGCCAAAGTGATCAGCCAAAACGCTGAATTACCCGCATACGACGGTACACTGCTGAAAGCACGCAACATCATAGGATCTTTTAAGCCCGAAAGCAAAAAACGCATCGCACTCTTTGCGCATTGGGATACCCGTCCATGGGCCGACAATGATCCGAATGAAAAGAATCATCACACACCGATACTGGGCGCCAATGATGGAGCAAGCGGAGTGGGTGTATTACTCGAAATTGCCCGCCAGATCAATCAACAGCAACCGGAACTGGGAATCGACATCATCTTTCTGGATGCGGAAGATTACGGAGCACCTCAGTTTTATACAGGCGAACATCGGGAAGACCAGTGGTGTCTCGGCGCACAATATTGGGCACGAACCCCGCACGTAGATGGCTATAATGCCCGCTTCGGAATTTTACTCGATATGGTGGGCGGCAAAGATGCTACTTTCTTTAAAGAAGTATATTCCGAGAAATATGCCAAAGGTATCAACAAGAAGGTATGGAAAAAGGCTAACGACGCCGGATACGGACGTTACTTTATTAACGAAGTAGGCGGTCAGATCACTGACGATCATCTGTTTATCAATCGCTTGGCAGGTATCCCGACTATCGACATCATTCCAAACGACGAAAATTGTGAACTGTCCAGCTTCGGACCGACCTGGCACACCGTGAATGACAATATGGATGCCATCGACCGCTCTACACTCAAAGCTGTGGGACAAACGGTACTGGAAGTTATTTATAACGAGAAATAATTATTTATCATGTCAATCAACGAATTACAAGACGAAGTCGTTGCTGAATTCAGCGACTTTGATGACTGGATGGATCGCTACCAGTTACTTATCGACTTAGGAAACGAGCAGGAACCGCTCGACGAGAAATATAAAACGGAACAGAATCTGATTGAAGGTTGCCAAAGCCGTGTATGGCTTCAGGCAGACGAAGTAGACGGGAAAATTATCTTTAAAGCAGAAAGCGATGCACTGATCGTGAAAGGCATCATAGCACTGTTGATTAAAGTCGTATCGGGACATACACCCGACGAGATTCTTAATTCGGAACTCTACTTTATCGACAAAATCGGTCTGAAGGACCACCTATCCCCCACACGTAGCAACGGATTGTTGTCGATGGTGAAACAAATGCGGATGTATGCACTCGCATTCAAAGCCAAAGAGGCCAAAGGCTAAATCTCCAGATAAGGATGTGTCAGGACTCGTACTCACCACAGATCACACCGATTTACACAGATAGATATTACTGGTTATCAGCAGATTAAAATCATCCTGTGTTAATATCTGCGTAATCTGTGGTGAATTATGACGTACCTCCATCTTCTTCATCCACCTGATACTCCAGAATATCCCCCGGCTGGCAATCTAGCACTCTACAGATCGCCTCAAGGGTAGAGAAACGAATCGCTTTGGCCTTTCCCGTTTTCAGGATAGAAAGGTTGGCAGGCGTAATGTCAATCTTCTCTGCCAACTCCCCCAAAGATATTTTTCTTCGGGCCATCATTATGTCAAGGTTTACTATTATAGCCATAATTCTATTAATTTTTCAATATTCGGATTCAGATAGTAAGATCTTGTTCTTCTTTCATCTTCAACCCGATGGCGAATACCTCGCCTACAATTAGTGAAACCAGTCCCAGAATGACCAGCATCACAGAATCTATGCTTGTCTCCATAGAATATCCGGACAACGAGAAGACTGAAGACAACTCATAATCATTCATCAGGGCCGGCACTGCCTCACTAATAAAGTTCAGCAACAAGGCGACTCCCAACCATCGCAACCGACGGACATTCTTCCAATTAAAAATATCCGATTTATTGATAGCTACAATCAGCTGAATAAAAAGCACTGTTGACGCAATGATGGCAAAAACAGCCAGAAGCCCGGAAATCACCTGGGCAACCATCATCCAGGTACTCCTGTCGACTTTTACATTCGTAACCATCTGTGTATAGGCAACGGGGACATAAGAGCCGGTCTTTTCATTATAGACAGAATCTTTAAAGGACGAAAAATCCTTGGGCATCAGTGTGGCAATCCGAAAGTTGATAGCCTGCTCTACACTTTGATTACCGGAATGACTTATCTTCATCCCTTCGGAAAAGCCATGACCGAAATCACGCCCCATATTAAACACCGAATAACAGAATACCAGAAAAACCAGTAAACATAGTATGTTCAATCTTCTTTTCATATTATGACTTATTATTCAATCTTTATCGTTTATTTTCATTCATCTTTCCGCCACGTTCCCGGAACCGTAACCTGCTTTATCCGAAGAAAACAGCCTACGAACACCATAGCCGCCACTGCTATCAATAGATAATAGGGAGTCGTACCCGTCACATCCCTGATTGTATCTGCATCGGGATAGGTCAGACTCAGCATGACAGAAATACTGTTGTTCACAATGTGTATCAGGATACAAGGAATCAGACTTCGTGTCCGATAATAAACCCATGCCAGCAAAAGGCCTCCAAAGAAGGCTGCAACTATCTGAGCCGGATTCAAATGAAATACTCCGAAAAGCAGTGCCGAAAGGAAGATGGCTTTCCGGGGAGAATAGCGTTCAAGCAATGCCTTAGTGGCACCACCACGGAACAGAAGTTCCTCAAGAATCGGCCCCAACAAAGTAATGGCCACAATGCCTAACCAACCGGACTGGAGAGCGTCGAACTGCTGTTCCAGAATATCAGGTACCCAAGATAAGACGGCAGTCAACAGATCCATCAGGACAGTCATCGACAAGCCTATCAGAAACGTTATGATCAGAAATGGAAATGAAATGAATGACCAACTTGTCTTGTCTTTGGGTATATAGTGTGCTTTCCATAAATAAAAAAACATCACTGCCATGGAAAGCAGCATCGAAGGAGCCAATGTCAACTCCGAAACCCGGGTGGCATCTACGCTCCCACCATTCATACGGGCAATGATAGTAAAAGGAATACCGATCAGCCCACCGCAAATAAGCTGGATTCCCAGATAAATCAGAATTAATTTGATCGCCGTTTTCATTCAGTCTTTTGTTTTAAATATGTACAAAGATAACGGTTTTAATTGACTACCGCTTCGGTAGAAGAGCCATTTGTATGGTGACCATGCAAAACTGAACTACATACAAACAAAGCTAACATGGAGATGGATACTACCAACATCGTAATGCTCATCAATGACTTTCTCATAAAACTTACTTTGAAGATTCGTTATGTTATTCAATAATAATTTATCGTTTTTCGATATGCAAAGATTCATATTAATTTTCACCTAAACAAGTAATTCGATAATTATTTATCGATAAACAATAAATATAGAATGTTTTTCGATATTTGTAGAGGATAAACGCTGATATAAAGAAGCCTCAAAGAACCAGCGTCAGGGAGAGTATATCCATTTGATAGCGTATTACACCTTTAGACGTCACTCTGACACTATTCATCCTAATCTACTGACACGCACTAAAACACAAATCATCAAACAGGAAGAAGAAAATGCATACAAGACGCATATAACATGCAATAAGATGCAACATCGACCGAAGATTTCCAATAAATATGCATGATATCTTTAGAAGAGAGGTCACATACCATTAAAAGAAAGACATCATTGGGTTAAAACAAAAGCTTCATTAGTTCAAAACTTCACCTGCATGAAGCCGGAAGAGAGACAAAAGAGGACATTTACATGCCTGCAATCATTTTTCAGCACGCATAGAATGATCAGGGAGAGAATAACGATTTGCACCTTAAAACAGAATATTCTGCAAATTAAAGAACACAGAACAGGCTCAAAACAGAACAAGAGACATGTATTATCCGCAATCAGGATGACTATCTGAAAAGCCGAATTCACAAAATAAGCTCCTATTTAAGAGCCGGAAGATAACGGGCCGAATATAACTCACTCAGTGGCAAACAAAAAATACAAAATGTCAATTGACATTTTGTATTTTCCCCAAAAGCGCTTCCACATCGGCTGCATCCTGATGAAGCTGCGCTATCAATCCTTCAATCCCATCGAACTTCAGCTCCGGACGGAGATATTTTACAAAAGAGAGCCGGATAAATTTATCGTAAATATCGGAATGAAAATGGAGGATATTCACTTCTATCGAACGTTCGGGGCCATTCCCTATCGTGGGACGAGTACCGATATTGAGCATACCATTATAAGTATGCCCGTCGAACGTGACATGAACTGCATAGACACCATCGGCAGGAACCAACTTATCAGGATCGTCTACACTGAGATTGGCCGTAGGGAATCCGATTTTCCTTCCTACCTGATAACCGCTCACCACCGTACCATCCAGAAAATAGTCGTAACCCAGACAACGTGCAGCCCGATCTACTTCGCCCTGATGCAACATCTTACGAATGACAGAAGAGCTTATATGGAGATCATCACACACACAGGCACGAGCACGAATCACCTCTATTCCCATTTCAGAGCCATAACGGCAATAATCCTCAAAGCCTTCACTACGATTGTGTCCGAAGCGGTGGTCATATCCGATGACAAGTGTCTGCACCCGATAACGGTCTCTCAGGATATCGGACATAAATTCATGGGCAGTCAGATGTGATACTTCACGTGTAAAATCAAGCATAAAGCAATAATCCACGCCCGTTTCTTCAAGCAGCGCCAGTTTCTCTTCCGAAGTGGTCAATAACTCCGGACGATAGTCTGCATTCATCACCTTACGAGGATGAATGGGAAAAGTAATCAGTGCAGAACGCAATCCACGAGCCGCAGCCAACTCTCTGACTTGTTCTATCAGAAAGCGATGCCCCATATGTACTCCATCGAAGAAACCGATGGTGGCAACACATGGTTCGGGTAGAACTCCCGGTATATTACGGATTATCTGCATGCTGTTTCTCCTATTTATTTTAATTCTCGGCAAAAAGCGGCCTCCAGTCTTCACCGGGTTTCACTGTATAGGTAGAGATGCCCAATGCCTGGACGCCCTGGCAGTTGGCTTCGGAGTCATCTATGAAAAAAGTTTCGCGCGGATCGAGGTTTGCATCATCAAGCACTCCCCGGAAAATCTCTTCAGCGGGCTTTACCATTTTCATTTCATACGAGAGGTACATCTTTTCAAAATAGTCTTCTACACGGAAGCCCCGATACGGAAACGCATGCTCACATGCCCACTTCCAATGTATCTCGTTGGTATTGCTCAGCAGATAGACCACATATTTCTCGCGGAGTTTCAATAACATATCAAGCTTAAAACGTGGGATATCCACCAAGAAACTTATTCCAAGCAGCATCAATTTGCTCATCCGTCACCTCCTGGGTTATCTGCCCGCGGATACTATCACGAAACTGGGCTGACGAGATCAACCCTTTCTCATGTTGCATAAAGATTCCCTGCTGAGAATACATGCCTAACAATTCGTCCACCTTCTCTAATCCCAACTTCCGGAAGTTTTCTATACAACGCTGACGGTCGAGATTAATCAATACACCACCAAAATCAAAAATAAGGTTTTTAATTCCTTTTCTTTTCATCTCTATTCTGTTTTTGAAAGCTTATACACGACAGAGCACGCAAAGGAAACGGAGTTTTTATATCCTGTTCATAAAAGACACTTTCTTTGCGTCCACTGTGATAAATAGCTTTCATTTTCATTTCTGAGTTAAACGTTTAACCAAGCGAATCAATTCTCCAATCCACAAGACGAGAGAAGAAGAACCGATGATGATAAGCCATGTTTGCCAGTCGAGCGGTTCTGTACGGAATACAGCTCCACCGAACTGCACTATAAGAAACTGCCCACCCAGGATGGCCAGTACAATCAATTCCATTCCGTACGACTTCGTAAGACCCTTGAATGCTGAATCGGTAGTGCCAAACACACGAGCGTTGAACAGATTCCAAAACTGAAGCATTACAAAGAAGGTGAAAAAAATGGTCAACCGCTGTACCGTCATTCCACCGTCGGCATTTGTAAAGTAGTATATCATCGCCATCAGTACTACCAGAAAGAGTGTACCGACACCGAATATATTATGTTGCATCGCTTTACTAATAATAAAATCAGTACTGCGACGCGGTTTATCGTTCATAACACTCTCACTTGGCGGAATAGAAGCCAAAGCTAAAGCGGCAAATGTATCCATGATGAGATTTACCCATAACATTTGGGTCACAGTCAACGGTAGTTCTGTTCCCACAATAGAACCGAGCAATACGATGAGAAGTGCCACAAAGTTAATGGTCAGCTGAAATACGATGAAACGCTGGATATTCTTATAAAGTGACCGCCCCCACATCACAGCAGTCCCGATACTGTTGAAAGAGTCGTCCAGCAAAGTGATGTCACTGGCCTCTTTGGCAACTGAAGTTCCGGTACCCATCGAAAGCCCTACCTGTGCATGATTGAGCGCCGGCGCATCGTTCGTTCCGTCTCCGGTCACAGCCACAACGGCTCCTTTCTGCTGCAGCAATTGTACCAGACGCTGTTTGTCGGTAGGACGGGCACGCGACATAATTTTCAAGTCCATCACTCTATCCAATGCTTCTTCATCACTCAATTCGGCAAAAGCAACTCCGGTAATGCGATTGTGTTCCGTATCTTCCGGTTTCCACAGCCCGATCTGACGCGCAATCTCAGTTGCGGTGCCCGGAGTATCCCCGGTCACAATCTTGATACCGATACCTGCCGACTGGCATTTAGCTACTGCCGCAGGCACATCGGGACGTATAGGATCGGAAATAGCAACGACTCCAAGGAAATTAAGGTTATTTTCTGAAACAAGTGCCACACAGTCATCCGGTTCGTTATCTTCCACCAAACGGAATGCAAAACCAAGTGTACGCATAGCCATATTCTGATAACCCAGTAATTGTGCTTCGACAGTCGAACGATATTCCACACTATCCACACGACGGCCATCGAGAATCACCTCCTTACATTTGCCAAGCACGATTTCGGGCGCACCTTTTATATATAATACCTTTTTGCCTATCAACGGCGACTTCACCAAAGTAGCCATAAACTTACGTTCAGTCGAGAACGTCAATTGGTCGAGCACCCGTGCTCCTTCTCTGAGTTCAAGATAGTTACGTTTCTGGCTATTCAGCCACAGCAACAAGGCAACTTCCGTAGGATTACCTACTCCTTTCGGCTTCTCACCCTTTCCCGTTTCTTCAAGAAAAGCAGTGGAGTTAGCACTAATCCCTTCCGAAATCAGTCTGCTGATATCGTCATCTGCCAGTTTCCCACCATCTTTCAAACCATAGAAATTGGGCTCGTGCACCTGCATCAGATTTTGTGTCAACGTACCGGTCTTGTCTGTACAAATCACGGTAATCGCCCCCATTGTTTCGCAAGCGTGCATCTTACGCACCAAATTGTTAGTGGCAAGCATACGGCGCATATTCAGTGCCAGGCTGAGTGTCACACTCATAGGCAATCCCTCGGGAACGGCAACCACGATCAGGGTAACCGCCATCATGAAATATTTCAATGTACGCTCCAACACCGGCAACCAGTCATGCCAACCGTTCAGAGCCCCAAAATCGAAATACAGTACAACGTCTTTTATAAAGAAAATAAGGAAAGCAAGTCCGGCTACGGTAAAACCGATCTTACCGATCAGGTTGGCCAATTTGGTCAGCTGGATATTCAATGGTGTAGGCTCCGTAGTTTGTTCCGTACTCTGACGTGCCACTTTCCCAATCTCCGTAGCATCTCCCACACGAAGTACCTTCATCGATCCATGGCCATCGACCACAGTTGTACCGCGCATCACCAGATTGGAAGCATACGTAGCTTCTTCATCAAAATCGGCTTCGATTATTGTTTTATTAATCACCGGTTCCCCGGTCAGGTTCGATTCGTTCACCTGCAAAGAAATAGCTTCTATCAGTTCGCCATCTGCGGGAATCTCTTCACCGGTCTCCAATACCACAATGTCACCTACTACCACATCTTTACGCGGAATCTCCTGAATACGCCCGTTACGAATCACCTTTACTAAAGTCTCTTCATTAACGGCATTCAGTAAATCGAATTTCTTATTGGCATCGTATTCGAAATAGAAACCGATACCGGTTGCCAACAGGATAGCGGCTATAATACCGATCGTTTCGGCATACTCATTCTCGATAACGGAAATGATAAGAGAGAATACAGCTGCAATAAGCAGCACACGTACAACAGGATCTTCAAATTTTTCCAAATAAAGCTTCAGGAGCGAAGGACGCTTAGGAGGCGTCAGTAGGTTGGCACCATATTTCTCCCGGCTTTGGAGAACTTCTTGATCAGTCAGGCCCAAATGAAAATAATCGTCGTTCTTTGCAGTCATGCAGATACATACATTAAATTAGAAGTTGCAAAAGTACAACATAAATCCGGTATAAGATGTTTCTTAAATCTTTTTTAAGGATTCCAGTTTTCCCAACAGTACTTTTGACGAAATGGGCTTCGTCAGGAAATCGGTAAAGCCGCTATGCATGATTTTCTGGCGGTCTTCTTCATACGCAAAAGCAGTAAGAGCAATGATAGGCACTGTAGCCGACATCTGTCGGATAGCCTCCGTAGCCTCGTAGCCATTCACCTCAGGCATACGGATATCCATCAAGATAATGTCCGGTTGGAATTTCAGGAAAAGAGAAATGGCCTCTTCACCATTGTGAGCCCAATGTAATTCGTAACGTGAAGCGAGGATAGCTTCGCAAAGACGATAATTGTCTTCCATATCTTCGGCCACCAGTATGCTCAGTTTTTTATCACTTCCCGCATCGATAACCGGAACCCGTACTGCAGAAGGCAATTCTTCCTGCTCTTTCTCAATGATGACTTTGGGTTTAATATCGGAATGTTCGGGCAATGTAAACCAAAAGGTACTTCCTTTGCCTACCTCAGATTCGGCTCCGATTTCCCCACCCAGCTTATTTACAATCGTCTTACAGATAGAGAGTCCGAGTCCGTTACCGTTTTTATCACTTTGCAAACGCACAAAACGATCGAAAACGCCCTCCAATTTATCCGCCGAAATACCCGAACCGGTATCGCTAACATAAAACCGAAGTCCATTCTCGGAAGACTGATATCCGATACGGATACTGCCCTCTGTGGTAAATTTGATTGCATTAGATACAAAATTGGACACAACCTGAGCAATTCGGTTACGATCCGTATGAACCATACACGAAGGCAGCCCGGGCTCTGTTATAATCTGTACAGGCGAGTTAGAGCCTATCTTCATACGGAACAATTGTTCCAAATCATTCAGTAACAAGTTGATATCGACATCAGAATAAACAAACTCCAATGTACCGGCCTCAATCTTCGACAAATCAAGAATATCATTAACCAGCTGTAATAGCAATTCGCTGTTCGTATGGAGTATCTCCAGGTATTTTTGCTTTTCTTCTTCTGTATTGGCCGCTGCCAGCAGTTCGGAAAAGCCGACGATGGCATTCAGCGGCGTACGGATTTCATGACTCATATTGGCTAGAAAAGCGGACTTGGAACGATCTGCATTTTCCGCTTTTTCCTTCGCTTCAGCCAACGCCTCTTCCGTTTGTTTAATCGAAGTAATGTCATGCACCGTCAGCACCATGCGCTCTTCACTATCCAGAGTCATAAATACTCCCGAGATCATTACGTCGCACTTTACAAATTCATGCTCGTCTATGGCAATATTCAGTGATGATTGCAAATCAGTAAATTCTTTCTTCTGGCGGAAAGCGTTTCCTATTGCTCCCCTCACCGGACATTCCTGGCAAAAAGCATGGGTTCCGCATCCCCCTTTGGCAGACAAGGCATTCCGGCATTGCAACAGATCACCTACACGCTTCTCTTTACCGTCCGGACTGAGATGAGTCAAATCATAATAATTAGTTTTCAGGACTTTGAAATCAGAATCGATTACCAAAACATACGCATGAATATGCGTCAGAATCGCATCAAACAGACAATTTACATTCTCCAGTTTCCGGTCCGATGCAGATTGCATTAACTTACCTTGTCTCTTTTCCCACAGAATAGCTCCTAAAAAAGCCACACATACCAGTGATAATACAATCTGCCACATCATAGTTTATAATTCCTTGATTAATGTTTTGTTGCTACAGACAAAGGTAGTGCTTTATTAATGAAAAAAGAAAAAATAAATGAACAATACGTCCGATACTTTTGTTATATTTGCATAAACTTAAAAAAAGAGACGACATGAAGTACATTTGCACCGTTTGTGATTTCATTTACGATCCGGAGATAGGTGATCCGGAAGGCGGAATCGAACCCGGAACACAGTTTGAAGATATTCCTGATGATTGGGTATGCCCTCTGTGTGGAGTTGGAAAAGAAGATTTCGAACCGTATAATGGCTAAACGATTCATTAACGATGAACGATAAGCGATGAGCACTCTCAATTACACGCTTTATCGTTCATCGTTCATCACTTTTCTCAAGACGCTTTCTTTTCTTTTACGTCACTGCTCGCTTCTACTACATTTACTACATAGTCACCGAGTTTTTCACATTCGGCGATAATATCCATGTAATAAACTCCCATCTGATAATCATATTCTTTATTATTCACATCCAGGATATTCTGATTCTTCAGTTGGTTACGATAGTTATTAATTTCATTCTCAATATTGAATGACTTATTAACATCGATACTCTGATGTTCGGGTTTCTCGACCACGACAATCATTTGCGACAGAGCATCATTGGTCAGTTTCATCATGAAATGAATGTGCTCATATTGCTTCTCTGTGAAATCCTGATTGGTCTGACGCTTCCGGCTGATGGTACGTGCCAGGTTATAGCAACTGTCACCAATACTTTCAATCTCGGTTACCTCACGAAGCATGGCACGTATCTGAAGCTTACTTTCCGAGCTCAAACGCCCTTCAGATACCTGATTCAAGTAATTGGCAATCTCCAATTCCATATTATCACTGATATTCTCGTATTTCTCAATCCGGCTGAAAAGTTTATTGAAGTCATCATCCTTTTCAGTATGCAACAGATCTTGTACCATACCAAACATACGATGAATACGCTCGGAAAACAGATGAATCTCCTTACGGGCCTGAAGTATGGATAATTCGGCCGTAGAAAGCATACCTCCGGTAATAAAGCGCAAGCGTGGCTCTTCATCTTCTTCCTTGGGACGAATAATGGCACACACGGTACGCTCAATCAGTTTCACTCCCCAGATCAGCAGACAGACGTTACATATATTAAAAATAGAGTGGAAAGCGGACAACTTATAAGAAATAGCCACCTCTGCACTTCCCGGATGGAAGAAGGTATCGACCACCCAATTGACGAATACCATAAAAGGATGGAAAATAATTAGCACCCAGATCACACCAAAAACATTGAAAACAAAGTGAGCCAAAGCAGCACGTTTTGCTTGTGAATTAGCAGTCAAGGCAGCCAGGTTGGCTGTAATAGTAGTTCCGATATTCTCACCCAAGACCAATGCGGCACCCAATTCCAGGCTGATCCATCCGTTGGCACACATAATTAAAGTAATAGCCATCGTCGCGGCGGAAGCCTGTACGATCATAGTGAGAATAGTACCGATAAATAAAAAGAGCAGAACCGAGAAAAATCCCATATCTGTATAGTTCTGTACAAAAGCCAGCATTTCCGGGTTGGCATTCAGGTCGGGGGCATTTGCTTTGAGGTACGAAAGCCCCATAAAGAGGAAAGAAAAACCAAAGATAAATTCACCGATAGACTTACGGTTACTTTTACCCGAAAAAATAAGAGGAAGGGCAATGGCTAAAAGAGGAAGGGCAAAAGCAGCCATGTCGACTTTAAACCCAAAAATAGAAATGATCCATGCGGTGACTGTCGTACCGATATTAGCACCCATTATCACACTAATGGATTCGGCCAATGTCAGCAGACCAGTCCTTGCGATGGAACAGCCGGTTGTGGTATTTCATTAAAAATAGGAACGGCAG
>OIIM01000464.1_pt1 | contig 13624 bp, 9 predicted proteins | sample 1583231 | NCBI WGS metagenome assembly OIIM01 (sample SAMN02674792, study PRJEB24791) | human gut metagenome, SKBSTL006 | isolation source: stool | host: Homo sapiens | place: USA
GCCTGCGCGTTCGCGTACCATGTCGATATACTTGATGATGTCCGGATTACTCGGATCTGTTTCATTGAGTGCTTCGGCATAGAACAGATAGAATTCGGCCAGACGATAGATGATGGAAACACGTTTCCAACTCTGAGTATCGCCGCTGGCATGATTTACGGTACGGTTCTTAAATTTCCCCAGCATATACCCGGTTTTCACGTTATCACCGTTGGAAAGGTCGTTTCCGCCACCTGCAGAGAAATCTACGATGTAGTTGGGATTACCGTTCATCCATTTCTTGAACCAGCTTCTTCCCTGATATACAACGCTTGCGTAGAAACGCGGTTCACGGTTGGCATACATGTTGGAGATATTCTGGTCTGTCTTCTTGTCTTTATAGTCGGGGTCGTAGCAATGGTTTTCGCCATCACCAACCAATTCGCGTCCTGATATTTCACGTGCGCCTCGCCGGATACGGAAGAAACCCGCTCGCTGACTTTATAAATCTTGCCATCCACCTCGTTCTGCGTTCTCGGCACTAACGACAAGATTTCCATACCGGTTCCTACCTGCCAACCGGGTTTCTTATAATCCACCCCGAGATAGACTTCCGGCACGCAACTATTCTTGATATATTCCTCGCTCTTTCCGTTCGGTCCAGCCGATAGATATTGCAACTGCCATAGAACCGACCCGGTCAATTGCCACCCATTGTCCGTATAACGATAACGAATTTGCGGGCTGCGGTTAAAGGGCTGGAACGGGGCGCCGGTAGAAAGATTCAACATCTGTGGAAAGACCTCGCCAAATAGCGGATGCCATGTCTGTCCGATCAAGACAGCGGACTTGCCCCAATCCAGATTCACATAGGCATGACGGATACGGAGCACCGCCCAATTGCTACCCGAACCCCGGAAATCGGCCTCCAGTTTCAAGGAAGTCTTGGCCGAACCAACCTTCGGTCCTTGTACATCGATTCCCAAACGGGAGTAAAGCAGGTAAAAACTACCGTTCGGACTAGCGTTCAAGTCCTTGCCATCCGCATCCAACGCCACGTCCTTCGGATATAGGTGGAACAAACCATCCACGATCTCGGCATTCGCACGGGAATTATAGAACAAGTCTCCACGTACCTGTCCGTAAAATTTGTAAGAGAAGTTTTTCTTTTGCGCCTGTACGCATACCGCCATACATAGGCCGATCAAAAGAAGCAAGTTGCGTTTCATTTCCATTCCGGTCAATCTATCTTTAAAAATAATACATCATCAAACCTAATATACGATGATTCGTTATCGCATGTGTTTGCTCGATACGTCCGCTCTCTAAGTCGGTCGTGCCATAATAAGCTGTCGCCGGACAATACTCGAAACCGAACTTCCAATGCGGTAAATTATACGATACGTTTAAGCTGACGGTTATTAATTGATCGATATCCAATCCCATACCATACACCTTATCCGCTGAGACCAAGGACTTCCCGGTTCCCAAATTCTTCGTATATCCGACGAAAACTCCCGGTCTCCATTTCGTTCCGTAGGCGAAATTCACCCATGTCGTAGAATGGCGAAAAGGCGTATATCCCTGCTCGCCCGTACGGGAGTCCACCGAGCTCACCCCGTAACCGCCCAATAAAGCGGTATGATCCAAGGCTGAGGCCATCAAGGTTTTCGCCGCAAAGGTATAGTTTCTTCCGCTATACTTCAAATGTGCCTCGTAAGAGAATGCGGTCATTCGCTCGTTCACCTTAAAAGTTTGCTCCTTCCATTCCGTGGAAGTACGGGGTTTCAAGGAGATCATATGAGCGCCGAGCCCCATCAACCAACCATCCGCAGGGGTAAAATCCGCCCCCACGAACATCTCCGGAATGCAGCTATTCTTAATATAATCCTCGCTCATGCCTTTCGGTCCGCTGGAAAGGTATTGTAATTGCCACAACACGGAAGCCGTCAATTGTACCCGGCTATTCGCCTTATACTGGTAACGGATCTGAGGGCTACGGTTGAAAGGCTGGAACGGCGCTCCGGTGGAAAGATTCAAGACATCCGGCATCACGGCGCCAAACAAGGGATGCCACGTGATCCCTACTAATACCGCCGATTTTCCCCAATCCAAGTTTACGTATGCCTGCCGGATACGTAACATCGTATTACTACCGGAAAAACCGCCAAAGTCCGTCTCTATCTTAGCGGAGGAACGAGCCTTGCCAATGTCGGGACCCGTCACGTCCAAGCCCAAGCGGGAAGTGAACGTATAGAAACTGCCATTCGGCGTGGCGTTCAAATCCTTGCCATCCGCATCAAAACTCTTATCCAAAGGATAGAGATAAAAGTTCCCATCGATCGGAGCCATATTAGCCCGGGAATTGTAGAAAAGATCTCCACGGACGAAGCCGTAGAATTTGTAAGTGAAGTTTTTTCTTTGCGCTGTCGTAGAAAATAAGGCTAGCATCCCCACGAGCAACAGGGTAATCCGTCTCATTATAATTCAGTTTGTTATTTTTCTTACCTTATAAGCCGCGAATGTATATATTTTTATGGATTCAATTTGAAGAAACGAAATATTATTTGTTCCTTTGCTTCCAAGTTGTAAGCCTTAAAGGTCAAATTAGATTAATATTGTAAACACCAGATAAAGAAAATGAGTACTAAAAAGTTTTTGCTAGAAGAAAAAGATATACCTACGGCATGGTATAATATCGTAGCGGATATGAAGAACAAACCGCTGCCGATCTTAAATCCACAAACTAAACAGCCCTTAAAGGAGGAAGATTTATATCCTCTATTCTCGAAAGGCGTCTCTCATCAAGAAATGAACACGACAGACACATGGATCGAGATCCCCGATGAAGTACGCGAGCTTTATAAGGTATGGCGACCGACTCCGTTGGTTCGTGCCACTGGATTGGAAAAAGCGCTGGATACGCCCGCTCATATCTATTTCAAGAACGAGAGTGTAAGCCCGATCGGTTCACATAAGTTGAATTCGGCCTTGGCTCAGGCTTATTATTGTAAACAAGAGGGTACGACAAATATCACGACCGAGACAGGCGCCGGACAATGGGGTGCCGCTCTTTCTTATGCGGCAAAAGCTTTCGGCTTGGAACTTGCCGTTTATATGGTAAAGGTTAGTTACCACCAGAAGCCCTACCGTCGTTCGATCATGCAGACTTTCGGAGCACAGGTTACTCCTTCTCCGTCCATGTCTACCCGCGCCGGAAAAGATATCCTGACTGCACACCCTACTTATCAGGGTTCACTCGGAACAGCTATTTCCGAAGCTATCGAACTTGCTCAAATGACTCCTAACTGCAAATATACACTCGGTTCCGTACTTAGCCATGTTACCCTTCATCAGACAATTATCGGTCTGGAAGCGGAAAAACAGATGGAAATGGCCGGTGAATACCCGGATGTAGTAATCGGATGTTTCGGAGGCGGTTCCAACTTTGGTGGTATTTCCTTCCCTTTCATGCGTCATAACATACTGGAAGGCAAGAAAACCCGTTTCGTTGCCGCCGAGCCCGCTTCTTGCCCGAAATTGACACGCGGCAAGTTCCAGTATGATTTTGGTGATGAAGCCGGATACACCCCATTACTCCCGATGTTTACATTAGGACACAACTTTGCTCCGGCTCATATCCATGCAGGCGGCCTTCGTTATCATGGTGCAGGTGTCATCGTTTCACAATTACTCAAAGATAATCTCATGGAAGCGGTAGATATCCAGCAACTGGAATCGTTCGAAGCCGGTTGCCTGTTTGCACAAATGGAAGGTATTATCCCTGCTCCGGAGTCCTGCCATGCTATCGCAGCAGCCGTTCGCGAAGCCAATAAGTGCAAAGAAACAAGAGAAGAAAAAGTAATCCTGTTCAACCTTTCTGGGCATGGGTTGATTGACATGGCTTCTTACGACAAATATCTGGCAGGTGATTTGGTGAACTACTCATTAACCGACGAAGATATTCAAAAGAACTTGGATGAGATAGGCGATTTAGCTAAATAGTCTTCTGATTTCAACATCCGAACAATAAAATAAGCCCGGCATAAGATACCGGGCTTATTTACTTTTCATTACCATATCTCTGAAAAAGAAAGTTGTCCAAATAAGATTTCATGCTAAAAAATGATTTATCGGCTAAAAGATGTCCTTTCCTAAAGATTTTCGCCAATATCGGAAGGATTTCATCTGAATTAATTTCCTATTCTTAACAGAAATCCGTACTTTTGCGCAGCATTCAATCAAACAAAAGCCATACAAATATGACACGCTACTTAAAAAACATGGAAAAAGAAATTATCATTGATAATCAGTTGGATGAAGTTGCAAGAATTGCTCTATTTATCGAAGAATTAGGAATGTCATTACAATTACCGGCAGGTATCACAATGAGCCTCAACCTCGCTATTGAAGAAGCGGTTACCAATATTATCCGTTACGGCTACCCTTCCAATAAAGAAAGTGAAATCATCCTTCGAACATCTGTTGCTCCCGGAATGCTGGTTACACAAATTATAGACGACGGAATTTCCTTTGATCCTACTGCCAAAGAAACATCTGACAATGTACAATCTCTCGACCAGCAACTGACACAAGGCCTGGGACTTTTCCTGATCCGGCGTACAATGGACAAAGTAGAATATCATTCCACAGATAATCATAACGAATTAATTCTTACCAAGAATATAGATATGGACTTCAAGCCTGAAGCTACTTTGAAAACCAATCTATGCCAAATAGAAGAAGTGACGATTCTCACTATTGAAGGGCGTTTGGATACAGCAAATGCCAATACATTCAATACAGTATTACAACCTCTTTTAGATAGTAAAACTCCAAATATAATTGTGAATTGCGAAGGCTTATCATACATTAGCAGTTCCGGTTTGCGAAGCCTGATTACACTGCAAAAGAGTGTCATGCAACATGGAGGTCAACTTGTCCTGGAAGCGATGAAACCAGAAATACGTAAAATATTCGATATGACCGGATGCTCCGGACTTTTTACAGTACGCTAACTCATACTGTATGAAAGTAATCCGCATCATAGCCTACATCCTGCTACTATCTGTATTTTCATTAATAAACGTAGTTCATGCACAGTCTGTTACACTTATCCCCAAATGGACGGCACAGGCACAATTTGCAGGCTACTATGTAGCGGAGAAAATGGGCTTCTACAAAGAAGAAGGACTTGATGTACACGTGAAACATCCGTCTCATTCGGAAAACTCATTCCAGTATCTTAAAGAAGGAGAGCCGCAGGCAGTTATCACCAATCTATCACAAGCATTAATGGAATACTTTGCAGGAAAACGAATTGTAAACATCCTGCAAACTTCACAGGAAAACAGTTTGATGCTAGTCAGCCACTCACCATTAAAAGGAATTCCGTCATTACAACACAGAGAAATTGCAGTATGGAATCATCTTACTCAGGAACTACTCGACCGAATCGCGAACAAATACCAAATTGAAGTAGAATGGATACGGTTTAACAGTGGTATCAATCTATTTCTATCAAAAGCAGTAGATATTTGTATGGTAGGAAGTTATAACGAGTTTCCACAACTTGCCGAATGTGGAATGCAGATAGATTCTACTCATATCATGCGTTTTGCCGATTATGGATATAACTTGCCCGAAGATGGACTTTACGTTACTGAAGAATTTTATCAAAAGCATCCCGAAACGATACAGAAACTAGTCAGAGCCTGTATCCGTGGCTGGAACTGGGCGAACGAGCACCCGGAAGAGACTCTTGACATTGTAATGGAGCAGGTACATCATTACAATATAGGAACCAACCGATATCACCAGCGTAAAATGCTGGAAGAAATACTGCGATTGCAAACAGACAAAACAGGGCAACGCCCTTATCGGCTAAGTCGTGAAGGTTTCGATCTGGCAATTGATATTTTACTGCCACCAGACATCCCAAAGAAAAAAAGTATTCGTTACGAAGACTTTGTAAAATAACCAATTCACGACATGAAACACATATTTTCCCATTCTTTTGCAACCCGGTTAAGTATCTACGTTTTCTCATTCACGTCGATCGTCTTTGCTACTATCATGGCATTGTTCTACAATTATAACCATGAAAAGGTAACGAGTTACGCCATTGAACGTACTCACGGATTATTGAGTAACATAGCAACAGAAATCAGCAGCCAGCTAATGTCGGTAGAAACAACTATCAATCAATCTACATGGGTATTGGAAAGAAACATAAACCTGCCGGATTCATTGCATCTTATCATCGAATCAGTCGTAAAGAATAATCCACTTATTGTCAAAAGCGGCATAGCTTTCACCCCAAACTACTATAAAGAAAAAGGCAAGTATTTTATGCCTTATGCTTCGCTCAATAACAAAACAAATCATGTAACCTATCAGGTATTAGGCAGTCAGAATTATGATTATCCTTGTATGGACTGGTATCTTATCCCTAAAATGCAGAAACAAGCCTACTGGAGTGAACCTTATTATGACGACGGAGGCGGAAATATCATTATGAGTACTTACTCAAAGCCTTTGTATGACAACCGTGGCGAACTGTTCGCTGTCTTTATCGCCAGTATATCCCTGACGCAATTCACCGATACGATCAGTCTCCTGAAACCATATCCCTCCAGTTATACTTACTTAATCAGCCGCAACGGAAGTTTTCTGACTCATGCAGACCGGGATAAAATAATGAATGAGACCATATTTTCCGAAGCCTTTGCCACAGAAAATCATTCACAGGAACAGATAGGACGTGAAATGCTGGCCGGTCATACAGGTACTATACGCTTCGACAACCAAGGAAATGATTCATACGCATTCTATACTACTATTCCCCAAATCGGTTGGTCAGTATGCACGGTATGTCCGAGCCGTATTATTCTTCAGGAGCTGGACAGTACTTCTCGAAAAATCATTTATACTTTTCTGGGCGGTATACTGATACTACTACTTATTGTATACAGTATTATCCGGCGTTTAGTCCGTCCATTAGAGAAATTCTCGGAATCCGCTCGTGAAATTGCCACAGGGCGGTTTGACGTGACACTACCCCTAGTCCGCTCGAATGATGAAATCAAAGACTTATATGATTCATTAGTCTACATGCAAAAATCATTGTCGACTTACGTGAATGAACTGAAAGAGACTACTGCAAGCAAAGAACGTATTGAAAGCGAGCTTTCCATAGCACGGGAAATACAAATGGGCATGCTCCCTAAAATATTTCCTCCTTATCCAGATCGTAATGATGTGGATTTGCATGCCATACTGCATCCCGCCAAAGAGGTGGGTGGCGACCTTTATGATTTCTATATGGACGGCAATCATCTCTATTTCCTGATTGGGGATGTATCGGGAAAGGGAGTACCCGCCTCACTATTTATGGCTATCACCCGTAGCTTATTCCGGACGTTATCCCAGCATGTACTTTCACCTGCCAAAATAGTTACGGAAATGAACAATTCTATTTCCGACAATAATGAATCCAATATGTTTGTCACCCTCATTGTCGGCATACTCGATCTGGAAACAGGCATACTGAAACTTTGCAATGCCGGTCACAATCCTCCCATACTCATTTATCCTGATGGACAGGTTTCATATTTGGAATTCAAAACTCAAATATTTGTAGGAGTCGTCGAAGATTTTAAATACAGTGATGAAGAAGTTGTATTGGAAAAAGAAAGCAAATTATTCCTTTATACCGACGGAGTGACAGAAGCTGAAAATATAAATAAAGAACTATATGGAGAAGAAAAGTTATTGGAAATGTTATCAGATAATGCCTCGTCGGATGTGCGTACTACAGTCAACGTTGTTGTAGACTCCATTGCAAGCCATGTCAAAGAAGCCGAAGCAAGTGATGACCTCACCATCTTACTAATTCAATATGAACCCGGAACAGCAAACAGTTAAGTTATTATCAGTATGGAAAAAGAAATTAGAATCTCAAACAATTTGAACGAGATAGTAGTTTTAGCCAGTTTTATAGAAGAACTGGGCGAGGAACTTTCCCTGCCGGCAGAAACGGTTATGAATATCAATTTGGCACTGGAAGAAGCTGTAGCCAATATTATCATGTACGCTTACCCTCCCAAAGAGCAACATATTATCTTACTGAAAGTTACTTCAACCGAAAAACAACTGATTTTCCTTCTCACAGATAAAGGAGCTTCTTTCGATCCCACGCAAGTAGAGGAAGTAGATATCACACTTCCGATTGAGGAACGTCCTATCGGTGGGCTTGGCATTTTCCTGATTCGCAGCATCATGAATGAAATATCCTATCAACGCATCGATAACGAAAATCGACTAATAATGAAAAAAGACATTTAACATAAGGACGAGAAGATATTCCAAACGTGGGAACTCCGGTTCCAAGGCTGGAAACTGGAGTTTCTAACTAAGGAAACCTCAAGAAACTCATGGCTTGCTTTTGAAGAAGAACAATCTTAATTGTTCATTCAAACATTCGTTCCTCTAAAAATGTTATATTTGCAGATTATAATCAAAAAAGAACAAAATATGAAATATATCGGAGCACACGTAAGTGCATCCGGCGGCGTAGAATTCGCCCCCATAAATGCGCATGAAATAGGAGCAAATGCTTTTGCACTGTTCACTAAAAATCAACGCCAATGGATTAGCAAACCATTGAGCGAAGAAAGTATCCGGCTTTTCAAAGAGAATTGTGATAAGTACGGTTTTCAGCCTGAGTATATCCTACCTCACGATAGTTATCTTATTAATTTAGGGCATCCTGAGGAAGAAGGACTGAATAAAAGCCGTGCCGCTTTCTTGGACGAAATGCAACGCTGCGAGCAACTGGGCTTGAGACTTCTGAATTTTCACCCCGGCAGCTCTCTTAATAAAATAGCAACAGAAGATTGCCTGTCACTTATTGCAGAAAGCATTAATATCACTCTGGAAAAGACAAAAGGAGTAACAGCCGTTATTGAAAATACTGCCGGACAAGGCAGTAATCTGGGAAGCGAGTTTTGGCAATTAAAATATATTATTGACCGGGTAGATGATAAAAGCCGGGTAGGTGTTTGCCTTGATACTTGCCATACATATACAGCAGGTTACGATATTGTGAACGATTACGATAAAGTATTTGAAGAATTCGACAAGGAAGTAGGATTCAATTATCTGCGTGGTATGCACTTGAATGATTCGAAGAAAGCACTGGGTACCCACGTCGACCGTCACGACAGTATCGGCGAGGGACTAATTGGAAAAGCATTCTTTGAAAGATTAATGCAAGATTCAAGATTTGATAATATACCTTTGGTACTCGAAACTCCTGATGAAAGTAAGTGGGCAGAAGAAATAGCCTGGTTAAGAAGTGTTGAGTAAAAGACAGATAACAAAAGACATTGATATACAAGAATAGCTGGCAGACAGGATCTATCAGCTATTTATATATAACGAACAGCTAATAAATATTCGCCATACTGACTAAAGGTTCATACAGTTTTTCTATATCCTGTGAATCCATTTCGATTTGTACCTGATCGCCGGGCATTAGTTTCTGCCCTTTAGGAGTCCAGTCCTTCCGGTCGCGATGAACATTAATAATAATACAACGCTCCGGCAGACGAAGCTCATCCACAATCTTTCCGTCCAGATAAGAACCGCTCATGACCTCAACCGATAATGTGTAGCGTGCTTCTTCTTTGAATGCAGGTGAATGAATCATGTCTTCGTATAAAGTCACATTGAGAGGTTTTATTTGAAGCATTTCAGTGAAATAATAAGTTAATCCCCCAACTACGATCGAAGGATAGAATACCTCTAAATGTCCCGTTATCTCGGTTATCAGCACGATAGCCGTTAATGGAGTGCGAACTACTGCCACAAGAAAAGCGGACATACAAATCAACATGATATAACTGATATTCTCGTATGCAATAAGTCCCTGTCGCACCATAATCAATGCTACGATTTGTCCGAGAAGCCCTCCTGTCACCAATGTAGGAATAAAATTTCCACCCGGCAAGCCCGAGGAAAAAGAAAATATGCTAAAAACCAAATGTAATAGCATCATACCGACAATCCAAAGAATATGTGTATCCGGATGCATGGCCTGGGAAAGCAAGAATTGCTCTCCTCCACCGGTCAAATTGAACTCCGCCATAGAGATAAGAAAAGCAATAAAGAGCAGGTACAGCATTTTCACGTATTCCGGATGTTTAATGGCAGGATAGATACGTTTGACCTGAAGTGTGGTAATAGAAAAGAGTTTTCCGAAAATGGAAATTACGGCGGCCAATAGAAGAAACAGTTTCACCTGCCCCCCAAAAGTCATTCCCGGCACAATGGCATCTATATGAAAATAAGGATTCATAGGGAAAATCCAACTGGCGACCCCACCGGCAACCACTCCCGCCAGCAGCGTAGTAATAGCCGTTTTAGGCGCATCGAACCGTTCAATGGATTCTATAACCAGCAACGACGAAGCCAATGGCGCAGCAAAAGCAGCCGCTAATCCGGCACCTGCACCGGCAGCTAATAACTGCTTCCGTTCGCCGCTAAGCACCCGCCCCCATTTGGATACCAAGTATCCCACATATGAACCTATCTGTACGGAAGGTCCTTCACGTCCCAAAGACAGTCCGGTACTTAATGCGAGTATTCCACCTACAAACTTAGCCATCAATTCCCGAAAAGGATGTTTGTAATCAACCCGTCCGTTAATGACTCCACGTGTCTGTGGAATCCCTCCACCCGTAATGAGAGGCATTTTTTTTACGAGCCAGGAAACAAATAGGAGAATTCCCCACATCAGCAGAAAAAGAGGAATATACCAATACCATTTTAAATGGGCATCAAAGAAATCGTGACGAAGATTGAAGAAAAACTGCAATAGATAATGGTAGGGCACTGCAACAAGCCCCGTCAGCAGCCCCACAAAGATACTAACAAAGTAAAGCCGCGCGTCAATCAACTTCAGTTTAAAGATTCGCCAACGGCCCTTATCCTTCAATTTATTGACAAAATCAAACATTCGGCAAGGTTTTCATTGTTTTCACGTACGACAACAACAATCAAAACCCTGCTGTGGTTTTCGGATAAATAGAAATTTAATTCTCAATTATCGCCCCATCATATTCAAACGAAGAATAGCATGCACCATGAAATAGGAACCCAGCGCATTGTAATCAGTATCACGAATAGCAGTGGCAGTAATCGTACGTATCATCGAAACGTCCTGATGAAGAATATCATATATTTTGAAACGGAGCAGTAGTTGTTTCCGTTTCAGAAAGGCTTTCGACAACTGACAATTCCACATCAGGTTTTCGCGGGCATTGCCACTATATCCATAGCCGGAACGTTGAAAACAGGTAAGGTCGCTGAACAGTTCTATCCCCCATGGGAAATAATATTGTACTTCCGTGCCAAAGCGGTAATCGTAAGTTTCGGTACGTGTCTCTTTCACATTATTATGGGAATTGTTGTACAGCAATTCTGCACGGGCACTGATTTCCATTTGCTTCGTGCGGTATGTTAATTGCAAGCGTTGGCGGGCTGTGAGATGTTTCACTGTACTTTTTACAGGAGCTTCTTTATTTATAGTGCTATACCCGTTCTGGTTTCTGTATTGCAGATATGAATATGTACGGAATCGCCAACTACGATTCTTGAAAGGAGTATTGAGAGAAAAAGAGCCCATAGCACGCCAGTTACCGTTCAGATTAAGAGGAGTGGTAGTTCGCACACCGGATTCGCTATCATAGGTCACTTGGTTGGTTATACTATTAATGGTATTCTCCGCCAAGACGGAAGCAACCATATTCCGTTGGTGTTTGGCATTATAGGAGTTGAAATTTAATGTGAAAGTATTCGTATACGAAGGCTTCAGCGAAGGATTACCGACACGGATATTCAACGGGTTGGTGCGGTCCGTCACCGGTTGAAGGTCGCGTATATTCGGCTGACGGCTTTTTCCCCGATATACAATCTGCAAACGGGTACGTTTGGAGAACTTATAACGGAAATTGACGGTAGGAGAAATATTAAAAACAGACTTTCGCAACGGTTCTTCTGCCGGAGTTGCCTTTTCCAGAAGAGAACGGCTGACAGACTTTTGAGGTTCAAAGTCAGCACCGATATTATAATTATATTTCTTACGAGAAGTACGGACCGCAAGATTAAACAGGTGATTACTATACTGATTCTCAAAACAATTGCTTGCGTCCTCGTCATAATCAGGAGCAAATTCTTCCAGTTCCTTGTTCCAGTTGTAGACAAAACGGTCGGAGTTGTTCACCCGATACTGGTAACTGTAACGGAACTGAAGAAAATGAAACCAGGGCAAAGGTTCTACATAAACTAATTGTAACCGGTAGTTATACCCCTCCATTCTATCTTCAATCTTTTGATTCTTTACATTCTTAGCATTGTTTTTGAAGTAATGGGTAGTGGAAAGGCTGGTTCTGTCGGTGGAAGATTCATTTGTACCATAATCAACTTTCAAGGCTATATTTCTTCCCATTCGGCTAAGTTTCCGACTAAGTTGCAGCATCATGCTCAGATTATAGGATGAGCTATGAGTTGTTCCTGATGATTCCCGCTCATTCAGTAGCACATCATTGCCCCACCCTTGCTGAAAACCGTTACTACTTCTATCATTGGCAGCTGTACGGTATTGAGGGCGAAAAATCAATGTTGTAACAGAATCCATTTTCCACTCCAAGAAAGCATTCGCTACCAAGTTATCGTTTCCCTGTCGATTGTGTCCGGTACTTTCGGTGATAGATTTGTCTTTACGAAGATAATTGTCTATCGTAGTACGACTGTCCTCCAGACGGTCAGTGCCCATATATTGAATGTTCGACCGAAATTTGACGCGCTTCCAGTCATGAGTGGCATTCACTCCCAAAGAACGGGAAGTAGTCAGCCCTTTTTGAGTACGAAGATTACCGGAAGAACTGGCAGACTCCCCCTGCATTTCAGAAAAGCCTTGGTTGTTGGTGTTATTCAGATTCCCGATAACAGTCAATTGGGAGTTATCCCGGAAACGGTTTAAAGTATTGGCCAGTTCATAACGGTCTTTACTTCCATAACCACCCATAAAATTTTCCATCCACCCTCGTTTCATATTCTTCTTGACCGACAGGTCGAGAATCATTTCTTCTTCACCATCGTCAATACCGGTAAGACGGGCAAGATCGGACTGGCGTTCGTATGCTTTCAGCTTTTCTATCATCTCTACCGGAAGATTTTTAAGAGCAGCTTTCGGGTCGTCGGAAAAGAATTCTTTTCCGTCCACCAAAATCTTTTTCACTTCCTTTCCATGAATCAGCAGTTTGCCGTCCTCATCTATTTCTCCACCGGGAAGTTGTTTCACCAGTTCTTCCAGCATGGAGCCTTCGGGAGTACGATAAGCCGAAGCGTTAAAGACGGTAGTATCTCCTTCGGTCACCGCCATAGGTGCTTGTCCCACAACAACGGTTTCGTTTAATGAAATACTCTCCGGACTCAAAGATATATTACCCAAAGTGGGTGTCTTATTATTTGCTGAAACAGATATAGTCCGATAAACAGAGGTATATCCGATATAAGAGATATGCAATAGAATAGACTTGCTTTTCGGAATAGTAACAGCTAACTGAAATTTACCTTGTAT
>OIIM01000515.1_pt1 | contig 12534 bp, 8 predicted proteins | sample 1583231 | NCBI WGS metagenome assembly OIIM01 (sample SAMN02674792, study PRJEB24791) | human gut metagenome, SKBSTL006 | isolation source: stool | host: Homo sapiens | place: USA
ACACCAGTATCCATAACAGGGCTTCCGGACAACATCAAGCTTTTATTGCGAATACGTATTCAGCGAAATTTTAGTCTAATTTCTTTCCATCCAGATATTCCCTCTTGAACATATCTACAAACAGGAAGAATAGTGACAGTAATAGTGGTCCGAAGATCACTCCCATGAATCCGAATAGTGACAGGCCGATAACGACTCCGAATATAGTGATCAGAGGATGTATATCGGCCATTTTCTTTTGCAGGATAAAGCGGATCAGATTATCGAGCTGAGAGATGATCAGTGTTCCGAAAATAGCCAGTCCGATACCATTGAAAAGGTCGCCGGATAATGCCATATAAACGGCAATCGGGAACCATACCAATGCTGTACCTACCATTGGAATAATAGTTGCGAAGCAGGTGAGGAAACCTAATAATAGTATATTGGGCGCTCCGAAAATAAGATAGCCTATCATGGCGACGCCTCCCTGAATGATAGCCAGCAGAGGAATGCCGATAGCATTGGAACGTACAATCATGTTAATCTCACGAATGACTTCCTGCGTATTTGCCTCATTAAAAGGAAGAATGTCGTTGACGTATGCTTCCATTTTTTTTCCTCCTATCAGCATAAAGTAAAGCACGAATATCATGACGAATAGATTGACTGCAAGGCTGCTGGCGCCTTCCATAATTATCTGTCCGATACGAGGGAGGATAGATACGATGAATGATAGCGTATCTTTTCCCAATACATCATAACCGGTCTTTTCTTTAATAAATTCTGCTACTTGCTGAATGGGTTCGATAAAGGTTTGCGGAGCCAGATTTATATCCTGAAGTTTGTTTACCACTAGCCAGATTATTAATCCCAGCGGAACAAGAAACACCATAATGGTTTCTGCCGTAATCAGTAATGCACTGATGCTGCGTTTCATTTTCCGCTTTTCTGTCAGATAATTCATGTGTGTGCGTACAAGTATATACATAGTTAATGCTCCCAGTAATCCTCCCAAAAAAGGAGTGATTTGCCGGAAGATGATAACTCCCATAAATAGAATAATGACAATGAGGGAATATTTCCAGTATTGTTCTTTGATGCTCATATCGTGCGATTCGTTCGTTTATATAATAATAAACACGAAAAGCACCGGAAAGGTTTGTTTTATAATGGCATATCAATATGAAAAATTGTTTTGCCGGGATTGCTTTCCTGAATGGTGAGATGCCCGTCGTGAAGGCGGATAATTTGTTTGCATAGGCTTAATCCGATACCGCTGCCTTCTGATTTGGTGGTAAAAAAAGGAATAAATATCTTTTCCTGTAATTCAGGCGGAATACCCGGGCCGTTGTCCGCAATGTCAATAGATATGTGTTCGTCTTGTTGCGCATGGATGCTGATTCTGCCTTTTTCTTTTCCTTCCAGTGCTTGCATGGAGTTTTTCAGAAGGTTGAGCAGGACTTGGGAGAGTTGGTTCTCGTCACCTTTCATATAAATCGTTTTAGGTTCGCAGGTCAGTGTGAAGATGATATTGCTTTCTTTGAAGTCGCCGGATAAGAGTTCCCGGAGATTTTGCAGGGTTGCCGTAAGTGAGAAAAGTTTCTTTTCGGGTTTTGGCAGGTAGGAGAGGTGACGGAAGGATTCGGTAAATTGCAATAAACGTTCGCTTTGTGCTTGAATGATGCGAAGTCCGCGAACTGCTTTTTCGTTGATGTCCGGATAAGTGGACAGTGTTTGTGACAGGGAGATAATAGGAGCAATGGTGTTCATTATTTCATGAGTGAGCACGTGGCTTAGTTTGTTCCACGATTCACTTTCTTTGTCGCTAAGTTCGTCACCGATATCCTTGATAGACAAGAGCGTTATTGTTTCATCTTGTAGTTTCATCCGGCTTTGTGAAAGACTGAGGTGCTCCTTTTTGCCTTTTTCTTGCAGTAAGGATTCCAGTTGTCGGTATCGGGTTAATTGCTGGCAGTCTAATAAGGAAAGGGCAGTGCTGTTTGCTATGATTATTTTTCCGGTAGAATCCCATGCTAATACACCGCTGGGCACTTCTTCCAAGAGTGAGCGGTAGAAGTGTTCCTGTTTGGAATATTCTGATTGAGTTTTGGCGAGCAGGAAATTGATGCGGTTGAGAGAGCGGTTCAGTTTTTCCTGTTCTTTACTAACGTTTTGTTCGGGAAAGTAAAGCATATTATCCTTGTCTTCTATGGCATCGAAAAAGACACGCAACTTTTGGTTGAATGAATTTAGTTTATTTACCAGCCTGCTGATTTGGAAGAGGGAACAGGTAATTAGTAATGTGCCTATTACAAATCCGCGTTGTGAGATGATAAGCCAGGCGCCTGTTCCCGAGGTGACGAGGATAAGCATGACGTGTAGTAGTATAATCCAATAGATGTGTCGGCTGAATATCATGCTGTTCAGGGTTTGAAACGTTTTAGTTTGTTATAGAGTGTCTGACGGCTGATTCCCAATTGTTCGGCGGCGGCAGTCAGGTTGCCATTATTTTGCAGAATGGCTGTTTCAATGGCTTGCCTTTCCACTTCTTCCAAATTGGGGACAGTGCTGGTGGTTTGCGGCTTCCAGGTTTGTTTTACCAAAATGTCTTTGGGGCGTATCACGTTGCCTTCACACAAGATAACGGCTTTCTCGATAGCGTGCTGCAGTTCCCGGATATTGCCCGGCCAGTGGTAAGAGCGTAGTTTCTCTATTGTTTGCTCATGCATTCGCATTTCCGGGCGTTGGTATTTCGAAGCGAAACGGTGGAGAAAGGTTTCGACGAACAGGAGTATGTCGTCTCCTCGTTCTCGTAATGGAGGAATTTCAAGGTGGATAGTGTTGATACGGTAGAATAAATCTTCGCGGAATAATCCTTGTTTCACCATTTCCGGGATGTCTTTATTGGTGGCGGAAATGAGTCGTATATCAACGGGGACGACTTTATTACTTCCGATTCGGGTGATATTCCTGTTTTGTAGTACAGTCAGTAATTTGGCTTGTAGTGCAAGGGGAAGATTTCCAATCTCATCCATAAAAAGCGAACTGCCGCTGGCAGCTTCGAATTTTCCCGGACGGCTTTCGTAAGCGTCCGTAAAAGCTCCGCGCTCGTGACCGAAAAGCTCGCTCTCAAAAAGGGATTCACTGATAGCTCCCATGTCGATACTTGACATGGGACGAGTATTGCGTGGAGACAGGCGGTGTATTTCTCTGGCCAGCATTTCCTTTCCGGTCCCGTTTTCTCCGGTTATCAGAATATTGGCGTCGGTCCTGGCTACTTTATTGACTACCTTTATTAATTGTAGCATGGCGGGAGAATGCCCTATCAGCATTTCAGGTTTGTTCGGATTGCCGGATCCTACGATTGAGTTTTTTGATTTTGAGGAACTTTTCCTGTTCGATTTATTATTGTATGCTTCCTTTATTTTCTGAACCAGTGTCCGGTTATCCCAAGGTTTGAGAAGAAAGTCGGTAGCTCCGTTCTTCAAAGCTTTTACGGCTAGTTCCACATCTCCGTAAGCAGTTAACATTACCACAGGGAGTGCGGGGCGGATTTCGTGAATATGTTTCAGCCAGTATAGTCCTTCGTTGCCGTTATTGATACCGGCCGAAAAATTCATATCGAGAATTACGATATCAATGGAAGTGGTAGTGAGCAGTGTTGTTATTTGATTAGGATTGGCAGCTGTGCGGACTGTACTGAATTCATTTTCGAGTAAAAGTTCCAGCGAAGCCAACACACTTTTATTATCATCTACTATTAAAATAGTTCCGGTTTCCATATATGTAAGATTGGGGGGATCTGCCTGGGTTGAACGATTCTTTAAGTTTTTGGGTAAAGATATTCGTTTTTACTTTTCCCTGCAAGAGAGTGTCCAATAATTAGACGTTTTATGATACATTTCCTGAAACATGACTTTATTCTATGTTTTGTTTAAGTAATATTTATAGCCTGAACGTTGAATAATGGCTGTTTGCACGCAGGTCATGGTGGCTTTTTATTGATAACGTCCAATTTTTAGACGTTATAGTGTGTAATAATTGGACGGGAACGATAAAATAATGTATGTCATCTATCTTGTAATCAGTGGTTTAAGTGTTGTGGCATTATGTTTGCTTTTTTAATTCATATAGAATACAATTGCATATATACTGAAGAATGAGGAACATTTTCTTTTTATTGTTTTTATTGCCCGTGATTACGTATGCTCAATCTGCAATGAGTTTGGATGAATGTATCCGTTTGGCATGGAAACAGAATCCTTCTATACGGAATAGTGCCATTAACATAAAGGAAGTACGAACGGATTATGCTTCCGCTATCGGTACATTTCTTCCCCGCATAGTAGCCAACGCAGAAACAGGAAAGCGTTTCGGGCGTTCGATAGACCCGGATACTAATGGTTATACAGAAAAGACTTTTGAAGAAGGAACGATAGGTCTTGATATGACTTTGTCTTTGTTTGAAGGTTTTTCACGTATCAATCAGGTTCGTTTTCGGAAAATAAATCGGGAACGCAGCAAGTGGGAACTGAAAGACAGGCAGAATGAACTCGCCTATCAAGTGACGGATGCTTACTACAAACTGGTTTTGGAAAGAAAACTCTTGAATTTGGCTTTGGAGCAAAGCCGGTTGAGCGAACGATACCTGAAACAAACCGAGACATTTGTGGAACTGGGCTTGAAATCCGTTTCCGACTTGCAAGAGGTAAAAGCCCGCAGGGAAGGGGATATATATCGTTACCAATCCCGTGCTAATAGCTGTCGGTTGTCATTACTGCATCTGGAACAGTTGATGAACTTTCAGTCGGGTGATACACTTGTCATTCAGGATACGATTGTCGAATTGAATAAACTCCCGTTACTTTCACTCCCCTCTACGGAAACATTGTATAGACAATCGTTGGAAGTACTCCCTGCCATGCGTATGATTAGCTTAAAGCAGAAAGCTGCCCGCAAAGAATATGCAATGGCGGGCGGAGCTTTTTCTCCTTCTGTTTATGGCCGCTTTACGGTAGGTTCTAATTTCTACAACACTGCATTTTCCGCCAGGCAATTGCGGGATAATATAGGAAAATATATCGGTATCGGTATCTCTTTCCCTTTGTTGAGCGGTTTTGAACGTTTTACGAATCAAAGGAAGTTGAAATTGAACTTGTATCGCCTGAAGAATGAAGAGGAATTGGAGAAGCAACAGCTATATACTGAAATTGAGCAAACTCTTCTTTCCCTACGTGCCGGCTATACGGAACATCAACAGGTATTGCAGCAATTGAGCGCGGAAACTCTGGTCTTGAAAGAATCCGAACGAAAGTGGGAAGAAGGGCTTATCTCTGTCTTTCAGTTAATGGAAGCCCGTAATCGTTTTATTTCCGCCAAAGCAGAACTGGTTCGTGTGCGCTTGCAGGTAGAAATGATGATGAAACTGGAGAAATATTACCGGGAGGGAACTTTCTTATAAAGGCAGAGTTTATATATTTTGAATAACAAAGTTGATACATCTTTAATAACTAATTTATAATAACCCTATTTTTGATTGATTCCTTATGGATACACCTATTGAACGTAAACCCGGCATTACCCGTAAACATCTATATGTAATAGGTGGTATAGCCTTTGTTATTGCCGTTGTTTTATATTTCATATTCAGAGACACTACCTCTTCCATGACTGTGGAGAAAGAACGTCTGACGATTGCTACCGTTAACCGTGGTGAGTTTAATGACTATATTCGTGTCATTGGTCAGGTAATGCCTAATCGTATTATTTATATGGATGCCGTGGAAGGTGGACGTGTGGAAGAACGTCTAAAAGAAGAAGGTGCTATGGTGAAGGCAGGCGACGTGATTTTGCGTCTCAGTAATCCGTTACTAAATATTGGTATTATGCAGAGCGAAGCGGATCTGGCTTATCAGGAGAATGAACTTCGTAATACCCGTATTAGCATGGAGCAGGAACGCTTGCGTTTAAAACAAGAGCGTATTGGGCTAAATAAAGATCGGCTGGTGAAACAGCGCCGTTATGAGCAATACAGTCGCCTGATAAAAGAGCAACTTATTGCAGAAGAAGATTATCGACTTGCCAAAGAGGAGTATGATGCGGCTAAAGAACAGTTGGATGTCATTGACGAGCGTATTCGTCAGGATAATATTTTCCGTGAAAGTCAGGTAAACAGCTTGGACGAGAACATACGTAATATGAAACAGAGTCTCGCGCTGGTACGCGAACGAATTGAGAACCTGAAGGTGAAAGCTCCTATTGACGGGCAGGTAGGTAATCTTGATGCACAGATAGGACAATCAATAGCTGCGGGCGAGCACATTGGTCAGATCATCACTTCTGACCTGAAAGTACAAGCGCAGATTGACGAACATTACGTGGAGCGTGTTGTACCCGGATTGCCGGCTGACTTTACCCGTGACGGTGTCAGTTATAAACTGGAAGTGACGAAGCCGTATCCGGAAGTAAAAGAAGGGCAGTTTCGTACCGATTTGCAGTTTACAGCCGGACGACCGGAGAATATACGTGCAGGGCAGACCTATCATATCAATCTACAATTGGGTGACCCTGCACAGGCTATTTTGGTGCCGCGTGGCGGATTTTTCCAAATAAGCGGTGGACGATGGATGTATGTTGTGGATGAAAGTGGTAAATTTGCTATTCGTCAGCCTATCCGCATCGGACGACAAAATCCGCAGTACTATGAGGTTACCGAAGGATTAAAACCTGGTGATCGGGTGATTGTATCCGGATATGAACTGTTTGGCGATAACGAGAAACTGATACTGAAATAAGTCTATGATATGATAAATTACTTTTCACAAGTGATACGTAGTCAGCGGGTTAAAAAATCTCTGACACTGATAAATATAACGGGATTGTCTGTTTGTATTGCAACAGCATTGCTTATCATACTTTACGTATGGTCGGAGTTAAGCTACGATTCATTCCACAATACCGAACGTGTATATCGTGTTGAAAGCCGGTTGTATGAAGGCAAGACGCTGACAGATAACTGGGCGACTACAGCTTACGGCCATGCACCTGCAATGGCTCGTGAAATTGCAGGCATTGAGAAGTATGTCCGTGTAACAGCACAAGACCGCGAACAAGTGGTGAATTACTTCGACAGGAGATTTGCCGAAGCACATTATTGCTACACCGAACCTGCTTTTTTTGAGATATTTAATTTCCCGATAATTAGAGGAGATAAGACCGGACAACTGGTGCGTCCTAATACGGTGGTACTGACCGAAAGTGCGGCAAATCGTTATTTTGATGAAGAAGACCCGATAGGGAAGGTGCTGACTTTCAGTACGCCTTCATCGCAGCAAAACTTTGAAGTTACCGGCGTGATAGCAGATATGCCTGTTCGTTCCCATCTGCAATATGATTTTCTACTTTCATATAGTACGATTCCCAAAGAGCGACAGGACATTTGGTACATTCACGGAGTTTATACCTATGTCCGCCTGATGTCCGGAAAATGTCCGGAAGAGATTGAAGAGGCTTTTCTCAATATATCCGATAAGTACAAAACTGATGCCCTGCGACATAAGACTTGGGCGGTAGAACTGATACCGCTGAAAGACATTCATCTCACTCCACAAAAAGCTTATGAGAAAGAAGTGAAAGGGAGTCGGACTGCGGTTCTTATACTATTGGTGATGTCCGTTGCCCTGCTACTGATAGGTTGGGCTAATGCCTTGAATCTGACCGTGGCACGTTTCTTGGAACGCGGACGTGAGTTCGGGTTGCGTAAGGCTTTTGGTGCTTCGCGCCGTCAGATTATTATCCAGGGACTTCTTGAATCAGGTTTCATGAATCTGTTGGCTACGCTGATAGCTCTTGGTTGGCTGGAACTTCTTTTACCCCTTGTTTATCGCTGGGCAGGGCAAAGCTTTGGGACGGATATACTTATGTTGCCTGCTTTCTGGGGAATTGTAGCCGGAGTGGTTGTTATTGGTACGTTTGTTGTAGGCTTCTATCCTTCTTGGCTGATGGTTACTATACGTCCGTCGGAAATTATGAGGGGGAAACTGTTACACGGTAAACGTGGTAACCGGATAAGGAAAGTGCTGATTGTGGTTCAGTTTCTCGCTTCTTTTGTTCTGATTACTGGCACGTTCACAGTGATTCGGCAAGTGTGTTATATGCAAAGTGAGGCTTCCGTCGATTCTCATTCACGTATGTTAGTCATTAAGTACCCCTCTTTCACCGAGGGATTGGCACTACGTCTGGAAAGTTTCACCAAGCGTCTGAAGCAACGGGCAGATGTAAGCCACGTAACCGTTTCAGGAGCTGTTCCCGGGGTGGAGGTAGCCAATTATTTTACCAATCGTCCTTATGGAAGTGACCCTTCGCAAGTGAAACTGATGCAGATGTTTGCCGTAGATTATGATTATCTATCTGCCTATATGCCCGCTATGATTTGTGGGCGGTACTTCTCTGAGGACTTTGGCGGTGACCTCAACCGGATAGTGCTCAACGAGGAAGCAGTCAGGTTATTAGGTTATGAGTCGCCCGAAGCCGCATTGGGACAGCAGGTTAAAATGGAGGTGGTAGGCGAACCGCTCGAAATTATCGGAGTGGTGAAAAACTATCACCAGCAATCGCTTTCCGTGGCTTACAAACCTATTATCTTCTTTATGAAAGAGCGAGTACCATTTATTGCAACACCTTATATTTCAGTCCGCTTGACAGGCGAAGGAGAAGATAGTGCTTTGATGGAGATTGAGCAGATGTATCATGAATATTTTCCGACTTCTTTATTTTCTTATTTCTTTTTGAGTGATTTGAATACTTTCCTTTATAAATCAGACCGTAATTTCGGTTGGATATTTGCCAGTGCTTCTTTAATTGCCATATTTGTGGCATGTCTCGGTTTGTGGATTGTAACATTGTTTTCAACCTTATCGCGCTTGAAAGAAGTGGGTATCCGCAAGGTGCTCGGTGCAAATAAAAGCAGCCTGTTTTTTATCTTGACCAAGGAGCTGATGTTGCTCACTATATTGGCATCTGCAATCGGTATACCCGTATCAGCAGTGTTAATGAATGGCTGGTTGGAGACGTATGCTTTCCATATTTCGCTACCTTGGTGGATATATGCAGTCGTTTTTGCGCTGTTGATGCTGATTGCGTTCCTTACTGTTTTTCAACAAGTGTGGCGCATTATCTGCTTGAAACCGATGAGTATTTTAAAATATGAATAACTAATAAATATTGAACTGATTATGATTAAGACTGAAAAACTGACAAAACTCTTCGCAACCGAAGAAGTGCAGACAAAGGCATTGAACGAAGTCACTTTACAAGTGGAACAAGGGGAGTTTGTTGCTATAATGGGTCCTTCGGGATGCGGTAAGTCAACACTGCTGAATATTTTGGGTACACTCGATTCTCCAACTTCCGGCTTTTATTTCTTTGAAGGAAAACAGGTGGATAAAATGAATGAGAACCAATTGACTGCCCTCAGGAAAGATAATCTCGGCTTTATCTTTCAGAGTTTCAACTTGATTGACGAGCTGACCGTATGTGAGAATGTAGAATTACCCCTTATCTATATAGGCGTCAAAGCCAATGAACGTAAAGAAAGAGTAAAGAAAGTACTCGAGAAAGTAAACCTGCTGCATCGTGCCAACCATTATCCACAGCAATTGTCCGGTGGACAGCAACAGCGCGTAGCTATTGCTCGTGCCGTAGTGACGGACTGTAAATTGCTTCTCGCTGACGAACCTACCGGAAATTTGGATTCGGTGAACGGTATAGAAGTAATGGAACTATTGAGTGAACTGAATGCTCAGGGAACTACTATCATCATCGTTACCCACTCTCAACGGGATGCAATGTACGCACACCGCGTCATTCAATTATTAGACGGACAAATCGTAGCCGAAAACGTCAACCGCCCGCTGGGAAAAAATATGTCAGCTAAAAATGAAACTGTATGATAGGAAATTACTGGAATAGTGCTTGGCGGAATCTGATGAAACGGAAAAGGTTCAGTTTCATTAATATATTCGGACTGGCGATTGGTATGGCATCGGCACTGCTGATTCTTACCTACGTGACTTTTGAATTCAGCTTTGATAAAATGCACACAAAGTATGACCATATCTACCGTGTGCAAAGTACGTTTCACGAAGGGGAAGTGCTGACCGACTACTGGGCAAGCAGCTCCTTCGGATATGGTTCGGCAATGAAAGAGAACCTTGCCGGAATAGAGGATTATACCCGAATCGGCTCCCTACTCCAGCCGGAACAAATAGTGAAATACGGTGAACTGACCTTGCGGGAGAATCAGATAGCGTATGCCGAACCCAGCTTTTTTCGCCTTTTTGATTTCGAACTTTTGAAAGGCGATAAGAAAACCTGTCTCTCCATGCCGGGGCAGGTGGTAATCACCGAACGCATTGCCAGTAAATATTTCAAGGACGAAGACCCTATCGGGAAGATATTCATCTTTACCGGCGCATACGATAAGATATCGTGTGAAGTGACCGGAGTGATGAAAGAAATGCCTTCCAACTCGCATATACATTATAGTTTTCTGATTTCGTATAAATCTCTGCCTAAATATATGCAGGAATATTGGTACAAACACGAGGCTTATACCTACGTCCTGCTTGACTCTCCCGAAAGGAAAGCGGAAATAGAGAGAGAATTTCCTGTAATGGCGGAAAAGTACAAGACGGATGAAGCCTTGAAAAACAAGACATGGGGAGTCTCTTTAATCCCTCTGGCAGATATACACCTCACTCCGCAGGTAGGATACGAAGCGGAGACGAAAGGAAACCGTTCTTCTATGATTGCCTTGATTTTTGCTGCTATTGCTATTTTGGCTATTGCCTGGATAAACTATATAAACCTCACCGTAGCCCGTTCAATGGAGCGTGCCAAAGAAGTGGGAGTTAGGCGGGTAGTAGGAGCTTTCCGCAAGCAGTTGATTCATCAATTTTTGTTTGAAGCATTAGTGATGAACCTGATAGCTTTTGTACTCGCCGTTGGCTTGATAGAATTGGTTCTTCCGTACTTTAATCAATTGGTAGGCCGTACCGTTACCTTCTCCGTTTGGCTGATAGATTATTGGTGGATTTTATTGATTCTTGTTTTCATCGTCGGGATATTCCTTTCTGGATATTATCCGGCATTGGCTTTGCTGAATCGGAAACCAATTATGTTGTTGAAGGGGAAATTCTTGCATAGTAAATCCGGAGAACGGACACGGAAAGTTTTGGTTATCATTCAATATATGGCTTCAATGATATTGTTGTGCGGCACATTGATTGTCTTTGCACAGTTGAGCTTTATGCGCAGCCAGTCTTTGGGAGTTAAGACCAATCAGACATTGGTGGTCAAGTTTCCTGGGCATACCGAGGGACTGAATACGAAACTGGAAGCTATGAAAAAAACGATAGCACGTCTTCCGTTGGTATATCAAGTCACTTTCTCCGGCGCTGTGCCGGGCGAGGAAGTAGCGACTTTCCTTTCCAACCGCCGTACCAATGATGCTCTGAAGCAGAATCGCCTGTATGAGATGCTTGCCTGCGACCCCGATTATGTGGATGCCTATGGATTGCAAGTTGTGGCCGGAAGAAATTTCTCGGAAGACTATGGAGATGATGTAGACAAACTGGTGATTAACGAAACGGCTGTGCGTAACCTGGGCTTTACATCTAATGATGAGGCTATAGGGGAGTTGGTGAACGTTGAATGTACTGATGCCCCGATGCAGATTATTGGAGTAGTGAAAGATTATCACCAACAGGCATTGAGCAAGAATTATACACCTATCATGTTGATTCATAAAGATAAGATTGCCTGGTTACCACAACGTTATATCTCTATCGTAATGACTTCCGGCGATCCTCGTGAATTGGTATCACAGGTGCATGAGATTTGGAATCAATATTTTGCGGATTCCAGTTTCGATTACTTTTTCCTCGACCAATTCTTCGACCACCAGTATCGTCAGGATGAGGTGTTTGGTGTAATGATTGGCGCTTTTACCGGTTTGGCTATTTTCATTTCCTGTTTGGGACTTTGGATACTGGTCATGTTTTCATGTTCCACACGTACCAAAGAAATGGGGATACGTAAAGTTCTCGGGGCTTCCCGTTGGACACTCTTCTATCAGTTGGTTAAGGGATTCTTTCTGTTAATTCTGATAGCAGTTGTTATTGCTTTGCCACTAGCTTGGTTTAGTATGAATGCCTGGTTGAGCCATTATGCTTTCCGCACAGATTTGAAAGCATGGTTCTTTATTATGCCTGTATTGCTAATGTTGTTTATCTCATTTATAACAGTAGCTTTCCAGACCATAAAGATAATAATGAGCAAACCTGCCCGCTCTTTACGATATGAATAATCTCTGAATCACTCAATAGGATATTCGTTAATATCCAATTTGATTTATGTTAAATGTTAACGAGACTATTACTTTTATTAAACCATGTTATAAGATGCGTTGCTTTACTCCGAAAATTTGGAGATATGCTGAAAGTCCGTATCTTTGCAATGTGTTTTTCATAGTATTAGATTTAAGGTTAACAA
>OIIM01000545.1_pt1 | contig 11965 bp, 8 predicted proteins | sample 1583231 | NCBI WGS metagenome assembly OIIM01 (sample SAMN02674792, study PRJEB24791) | human gut metagenome, SKBSTL006 | isolation source: stool | host: Homo sapiens | place: USA
AAGATAAACTAATGCCGACCCCGTCTCCCGCTGTCCGATAATCAGGAGCATCGGAAGAAGAATGATAAAGCCCAAGACGAAGGCACACTTTTCTTTCTTTATGCTGAATGAGTATGAGTTCATATATTTCGCCAGCGCCAGTGCCGTAGCAAACTTGGCAAACTCGGCGGGTTGCAAGCTGACCGGCCCCATCACCAGCCACGAACGCGACCCTTTCGTATCCGGTGCGATAAAGATGGTAACAATAAGCAGCACAATCATCCCTACATATATAATGTACGCGAACATATCATACATCCGGTCTTCCAGCATCAGCAAAACAAATCCCAGACCAAAGGAGCAGATAATCCATACAAACTGCTTTCCGGCACGGGTAGAGAAATCAAAGAAGTCACGATCGCCATAGTCATAGCTGGCACCGCAAACGCTGAACCATCCGCCGACAATCAAAAGCAGATAGATACCAATCGTTACCCAATCCAGTGTTTTCCACAAACTATCGTTCCTCGTTACCATATAAAATGATTCTGTTACTGATTTCTTCTGCTCTTAACTCATTCTCGGGCGACAACTTCCCTTTCATATATTGTTCCATCATCAATGCACCGATCGGCACTCCATAAGTCGCTCCCCAACCTCCATTCTCTACATATACGGCAATGGCGATCTTAGGCTGGTTCATCGGAGCAAAGCCCATAAACACCGAATGGTCATGTCCGCGATTCTGCGCTGTTCCTGTCTTTCCGCAGGCTTCAAGTTCCGGCACCATCACGGACAGCATACGGCAAGTACCTCCGGTGGCAGCAGCACGCATTCCTTCTACCACAGATTCATAATGTCTTCGCTCTATGGTTGTGTTGCGTGGATGTCGATAAATGCTATCCAACTGCGCATCCTGAATTTCCTTCACAATATGTGGTGTTGTAAAATGTCCGCGATTGGCAATCGTTGCCCCTAAGTTAGCTATCTGAAGAGGGGTAGACAGAATTTCACCTTGTCCGATGGAGATACTGATGACCGTCAGTCCGTTCCAGTGTCCACGATAAGCCTTGTCATAAAATTGCGCGTTCGGTATCAAGCCCCGTTTCTCTCCGGGCAAATCAACTCCTAACTTATAGCCGAATCCCTGAGAAACCATGTGATCTTTCCAGACTGTGATGGCATTCTGCGGTGAACCGTACTTGCGATCGCCGAACATACGGAACAGCCCCCAACAGAAATAGGAGTTGCAAGAAGTCGCAATAGCCGGAATCAATGGCAAAGGTGAGCCGTGAGCATGACATCCCACTGTCAGACGCCCATAATGGAAACCACGAGAACAGGGGAAAGAAGGACTTTGCTCGGTAATGATTCCTTCTTGCAGGAAGGTCAGTCCCTGTGCCGTCTTGAAAGTTGACCCCGGAGGATAGACTCCCATCAACGCACGATTGAGCAACGGTTTCTGTTTATCGCGTTGCAGCATCAGATGGTTCTTGCCACGCTGACGACCAATCATCAGATGCGGATCATAATTCGGAGAAGAAACCAGACAAAGGATTTCTCCGGTTTCCGGTTCGATAGCTACGATACTTCCAATCTTATTTTTCAATAACCGTTCGCCTAATATCTGCAAATCGATGTCGAGACTCAGAGTCAGATTCTTGCCCGGAATGGAAGGACGGTCATACTCTCCGTCCATATAACGTCCCTGGATACGTCCATGCGCATCGCGCAACAGAATCTCTACTCCCTTTTCTCCACGCAGGTATTTCTCGTACGATCTTTCAACTCCCAGTTTTCCTACATAATCTCCGCGGATGTAGTATCCCTCTTCATCCGCCTCCATATCTTTAACGGATACCTCACCGATATCCCCCAAAGCATGGGCGGCAGCATTGTATGAATATTGCCGGATCGTACGCCGCTGAATATAAAAACCGGGAAACTTGAACAGTTTCTCCTGGAAGACACCGCACTCCTCCGCAGAGAGTTGTGACATGAACAGCTGGTTGGTATATCGGGAATATCCCGGATTGCGGCGGCGGTCTCTCATATCACTCATGATCTTAAGGAACTGAGCACGAGTAATGCCCAACGACTCACATAAATCGAGTGTATCCAGATTTTCGACCTCTTTCGGGACAAGAGTGATGTCATAGGCCGGCTGGTTGAATACCAGCAGTTTGCCGTTACGGTCGTAAATAGCACCCCGTGAGGGATATTGAATTTTATTCAGGAAAGCATTGCTGTCGGCATTCTTCTTGTAGTCGTCTGTCGTTATCTGCAATACAAAGAGGCGTATCAGATAAATCAACACAATAGTTAAAGCAATCCCCCCGATAACAAATTTCCGCTTTTCTAATCTATAGTCTTTTGCCATTCCTATCTCCTTATTCCTTCTACAGCAAGAATGCAGGTTAAAGTCAGAAGGGTGCACGAAATCACCCGCAATAACAACAGCCAGATGCTGGTAAATGAGAAGAACTCAATGCTGAGTAATGCCAGGCTATGGACAAAAACACTTGCCGTGGTATATTTCAGGAAAGGAGTGATGCCCATGCTCTTGAAAGAAGGGATGATACTGTCCAGATTGTCACGCGGAGTAAACAGGCGCAGCAAGGACGGACGAAGGAAAGCCAGCAGCACGGTTGCCGCAGCATTCATCCCCGGAGTATCGGCAAAGATATCAATGGTTAGTCCGAAGAAGAAAGCCCACAACATCAACTCATTCCGGGAAGTTCCGGAAGCGAATTTCAGTATAAAGTAAATGTAGAGAAAGGGAGTAGCATATCCGGCAATATGTACGTTATTCAGGATCAGTACCTGAAGAAGTACCAGCCCGATAAACCATCCGATTCTATGTATATAGGTAATTATCATTATTTCACAGCCTTATTTTCCAGTTCTTTCTGTTCCTGCTGACCGTTCCGGGCTATCACCCGCACATCACTCACCTTGCCGAAATCGGTAGCCAACTTGATTTTCAGCAAATAAGACAATCCGTCGTGCGAGTCGGACATATCATCGACTGTTCCTACCATGATTCCTTCAGGGAATACGGTAGAGAAGCCGCTTGTCACCACCGTATCACCCAGATTAAACTCTGCATGACGAGGCAAATCTTTCAGATACGCATAACGGGAATCTCCATGCTCCCACTTCAGATAACCAAAGTAGTCACTTCCGACAATCTTGCAACTAATATTTGACTTGCTGTTCAATACCGAAATCACGAGTGAATACGAAGAGGAGGTTTCATAGACAATGCCCACTATTCCGTTTCCGTCCACCACTCCCATTTCGGGACGGATGCCGGAAGAAGAACCCTGATCGAGCGTTATATAATTATCCGCCTGATTCAGACTGTTCTTAATGACGTGTGCCTTGAACAACTGATAATCTGTCAGAGGTATCTCCTTGATGCTGTTTACAGTGACCGAATCAACCTGATGCTCCCGCAACGCCTTTTCCAGATTAGTGATCTGCTGTTCGAGCACCATATTACGATCCAGCAAGTCTGCGTTGACCGATTTGAGATGGAAATAAGAGCTTATTCCTCCCGAAACTTCATAAACTGCCCCCACAACGACATTGGCAGATGTAAAAAAAGTACTCTGCTGATAGTTGTTGAACCGAAATAACAAAACAAAACTGGCTACCTCTAATACGATGAAGAGGAACCAGTAATTGTATTTCAAAAGGAAGTTTATTAAATTCCGCATGAATAATGATCCGTATTATTTATCTCATCAAGAAAGAGAAACGGTCTACATTCTTTAATGCCACACCCGTACCTTTGGCTACTGCGTGCAAAGGATCTTCAGCAATGTGGAAAGGTATGTTAATTTTATCTGTCAAACGCTTGTCCAGTCCGCGAAGCAATGCACCACCACCGGCAAGATAAATACCGTTGTGTACAATATCCGCATACAGTTCGGGCGGCGTATTTTCCAATGCACTCAAGATGGCTGTTTCAACCTTGGAGATGGATTTCTCCAGACAGTGAGCCACTTCCTGATAACATACGGGCACTTCCATCGGAAGAGCTGTGATACGGTTCGGTCCATGAACGATGTAATCTTCCGGAGCGTCATCGCCAAGCTCGGTCAGTGCGGCACCTACGTTGATCTTAATACGTTCTGCCATACGTTCGCTGACTTTCACATTATGCTGACGGCTCATGTATTCCTGGATATCCGCAGTCAGATCATCACCGGCGATACGGATAGAGTTGTTGGAAACGATACCTCCCAAAGAGATAACGGCAATTTCCGTAGACCCACCACCTATATCCACGATCATGTTTCCTTCGGGCGCTTCTACATCAATACCGATACCGATTGCCGCAGCCATCGGTTCGAATATCAGATAGACGTCACGCCCACCGGCATGCTCGGCTGAGTCACGAACGGCACGGAGTTCTACTTCCGTACTTCCCGACGGTACACCGATCACCATACGAAGTGACGGCGAAAACAAGTGATTACGAGTATTTACCTGCTTAATCAAACCGCGCATCATTTGCTCGCAAGCATAGAAGTCGGCGATCACTCCATCCCTCAACGGACGAATAGTACGTATATTTTCGTGGGTCTTTTCGTGCATCAACTTCGCCTTTTCCCCAACGGCGATCATCTTATCTGTACGGCGATCCAAGGCCACAACCGAAGGCTCATCCACCACAATTTTCCCGTTTGTGATGATGATGGTATTGGCTGTCCCCAAGTCCATCGCTATTTCTTGTGTAAAAGAGAATAATCCCATTAATATAAAGTATTAAGTATTAAGTATTAGGTATTAAATATTAGGTATAAAGTAGACTGCCTTATCCGCAAGGTTAATACTTAATACCTAATACTCAATACCTGTTTTTAATGTTTAAAATGACGGATACCGGTGGTCACCATCGCCATACCGTGCTCGTTGCAGTAAGCAAAAGTAAGATCGTCTTTCACCGAGCCGCCCGGCTGGATGACTGCCGTAATACCTTCTTTGTCTGCTATTTCTACGCAATCCGGGAAGGGGAAGAAAGCATCTGAAGCCATTACCGCACCGTTCAGATCGAATCCGAATGATTTGGCTTTTTCAATCGCTTGTTTCAAGGCGTCTACCCGTGAAGTCTGTCCCACACCGCTTGCAAGAAGCTGTTTGCCTTTTGCCAGCACGATAGCGTTTGATTTACTGTTCTTAACGATCTTGTTGGCAAACAACAGATCTTCCACTTCTTCCGGAGTAGGAGCTTTGTCTGTCACAGTTCTCAGATCGGCAACCGTTTCAATATTCATATCTTTGTCCTGCACCAATACACCGTTCAACAAAGCACGGAACTGTTTCTTAGGCAGTTTGGCTTCTTTGCGAACCAGGATGATGCGGTTCTTTTTCTGTCCCAAAATCTCGAGCGCGTCTACGTCATAGTCCGGCGCGATAATCACTTCGAAGAATATCTTGTTGATCTCTTCAGCTGCTGCTTTGTCAATCACTCCGTTAGTAATCAATACGCCTCCGAAAGCGGAAACGGGATCACCGGCCAACGCGTCTGTCCATGCTTCCAGTACAGTTGGACGAGAAGCCAGGCCGCAAGCATTATTATGTTTCAGGATAGCGAAAGTCAAATCTTCGTATTCGTCGATCAGATCGACGGCAGCATTGATGTCCAGCAAGTTGTTATAAGAGATTTCCTTACCGTGAATCTGATCGAACATGGCGTCCAGATTTCCGTAGAAATAACCTTTCTGATGAGGGTTTTCACCGTAACGGAGTTGCTTCTGGTTGTTTACCGAACAACGGAAAGCAGAACCTTCGCCGGCATCGAAATAATTGAAGATAGCTGAGTCGTAGTGAGAAGAAACGGCAAACGCTTCTTTTGCCATCCAGCGACGTTCTTCGAGTGAAGAAGTAGCGCCATGTTCCATCAGCATATCCAGCAATGGCTTATATTGTGCCTGAGAAGCCACGATGATGACATCGTTATAGTTCTTGGCAGCAGCACGAATCAAAGAGATTCCACCTATATCGATTTTTTCAATGATGTCTGCTTCGGATGCGCCGGAAGCTACGGTAGCTTCAAACGGATACAGGTCGACAATAACCAAATCTATTTCGGGGATTTCATACTTTTCAATCTGTTGAATATCCTGTTCCAGGTCACGACGGCAAAGGATACCTCCGAAAATCTTCGGATGTAATGTCTTCACTCTACCACCAAGGATGGAAGGATAAGTGGTCAAATCTTCCACTGCCTTACAGGGATATCCTAGTGATTCAATAAACTGACGAGTTCCACCTGTTGAGAGAAACTCGACTCCTTCTTCGTAAAGTTTGGTAATAATTTCATCCAAACCTTCTTTATGGTATACAGATACCAATGCAGTTTTTATTCTTTTAGACTCTGACATTGAATTGCTTATTAAGTATTTGATGCGCAAAGTTACGAAATATTGTTTATCGTACGTAATAAATAAGGTGTGAATTAATAAAAAAAAGCGTTGACTGTTCCTGTTGGAAAGTCAACGCTCCTTCGCACATAGAGCTTCTAATCAAAATATATTACCAGATAGACACTCGTTTATCCTTCGCTACGAACATAGGATCATGTTCTGTGATATTGAATGCTTCGTACCAGTTCTGGATATGAGGCAATGCTCCGTCCACACGCCATTTTCCTAAAGAGTGAGGATCGAGTTTGGTCAGTCGGAGAATCTCTTCCGGGCGGATGTGTCCGGCCCATACATTAGCATAAGCAAGGAAGAAACGTTGTTCGGGAGTAAATCCGTCAACAACTTCCAGCGGTGCTGTTTCCATTGCTTTCTTGAAAGCCGCGAAAGAAACCTGCAAGCCACCGTGGTCGGCAATGTTCTCTCCCAAAGTAAGTTCACCGTTTGCATGTACACCGGGAGCCACTTCTATGCTGTCAAAGAAGTTAACCATCACTTGAGCACGTTCCTCGAACTTTTTAGCATCTTCTTCTGTCCACCAGTCTTTCAGGTTACCATCCTTGTCGTATTGACGACCCTGATCGTCGAATCCGTGAGTCATTTCATGGCCGATTACCACACCGATAGCACCATAGTTCATCGCATCGTCAGCGTTCATATCAAAGAACGGAGCCTGCAGGATAGCGGCTGGGAAACAGATTTCGTTGGTTGTCGGGTTATAGTAAGCATTTACTGTCTGAGGTGTCATCAACCATTCGTCCTTGTCGACCGGCTTACCGGCTTTCGCGATCATGTCATTGAAGTCCCATTGGCTGGCACGCTCGATATTTACCCAATAAGAGTCGTCTTTGATCTCCAGAGCAGAGTAATCTTTCCATTTATCCGGGTAACCGATCTTTACATGGAAAGTAGCCAGTTTCTCTAATGCTTTCACCTTTGTCGGTTCGCTCATCCATTCCAGCGCTTTGATGCGTTCGCCCAGAGAAGTCTGCAAATTCTTCACCAATCCAACCATACGTTCTTTGGCAGCGGCAGGGAAGTATTTCTCGACATACATCTGTCCTACTACTTCACCCAAAGAGCCGTCTACAGTGCTTACCGCACGTTTCCAGCGAGGCTGCATTTCTTTCTTGCCAGACATTGTTCTACTATAGAAGTCGAAGTTTTGTGCTACGAAATCATCACTAAGGAAAGAGGCTGCGGCATCGATCAGATTCCATTGAAGATAGAACTTCTGATCTTCAAGAGGCACTGTATTAATAACATCGGCAACTTCCTTCATGGCTGCAGGCTGACCGACATTCACTTCTTTCAAGTCATTCAGTCCCGAAGTAGTGAAGTAAGCATCCCAGTTAAAAGTAGGGAAGTTCTTTTTCAGCGTTTCCATGTCCATCTTATTATAGTTGGCATGAGGATCACGCAATTCTACTTGTGAACGGGCAGCCTTGGCAAGACGTGTTTCGATGTTCATCACAGCCACCATTGCTTTCTGTGCGGTAGCTTCGTCATAGCCAGCCAACTGGAACATTTTAACGAGGTGTTCCTTATATTTATCGCGGATACTCTTTGTCTGCTCGTCATTCTCCAGATAGTAGTCACGCTGTCCCATTCCGAGACCGCCCTGATAGGTCTGAACCATGTTCATAGAGCTGTTCATATCATCCGCACTAACAAACATAGTAAAGTAAGGACGTATTCCTTTCTTCTGACTTTCGGCAATGTAGGTGTAAATCTCTTCTTTATCTTTGAGCGCATCGATAGCCGCCATTTCTTCTTTGATCGGAGCTGCTCCTTCTTTGTTCAGCTTCACGCTATCCATAGCGATGTTATAAAGATCACCCACTTTCTGGGCAGCACTGCCCGGAGCGTTGTCTTTCTTTGCAGCCAGTTCGGCAATCAGTTCTTTCAACTGTTCGCGGCTTTTCTCGTGAAGCATATCGAAAGAGCCGAAGCGTGAATACTCGTCTGTCAGCGGATGACTTTCAATCCATCCACCGCAGGCATACTGATAAAAACATGTACCCGGCATTGCCGTGGTATCCAGATTAGCAAGGTCGATACCGGACGTCAGCACGGCCTCTTTCTTACTGTTACATCCTGTTGTCATAAGGCATACGGCAAGAATTGGTAAATACTTGGTTACTTTCATATTGTATAAATAATTAAATAGTCTCTCTAATCAACAATCATCCTACCCGCAGTCCGGCACCGAGGAAGAAGGTGACCGACACCGAGGAACGCCTCGTTCCTCAACGAGAAACACCTGTTTCGACACCGAGAAACAGATACCCGCCAGGAATACCTTCTATCGAGGTATAGCGTTTCTCTCACATAGTGCTCGGAAGTATGCGTTTTGTTCTAGTTTTTCGTTTCTTCCAGTTCCATCGAAACCCGCTCCCACTCTTCAACAATGCCATCCAACTGTTGCTTCAGTTTTTGATGCCGTTCATAGAGCTGCATATCCGAAGCTCCTTCGGGAGTTGCCATCTTCGCTTCTACGATAGCAATCGCGGATTCGGTTTCCTCTATTGAAGCTTCACAGTCCGCCACCTGGCGTTCGAGTTTCTTAATCTTCTTATTAAGTTCTTTCTGGGCTTCGTAAGAGAGCTTATTCTCCGAAGGCTGAACGGTTTCAGGTTCATTACCTTTAGCTGAAGCCGTGGGAGAAGCCGACAGTCCCGCTCCTTTCTGAAGCTCGTTCAAGCTATCTATCTTTTTCTTTTGCAAGAATTCATAGATACCTCCAAGATGTTCTTTTACAAGTCCACCACCGAACTCATATACTTTAGTCGCAAGTCCATCCAAAAAATCACGGTCGTGGCTGACAAGAATCACTGTTCCGTCAAATTCGCGGATAGCTTCCTTCAAAACATCTTTCGAACGCATATCCAAATGATTGGTCGGTTCGTCCAGAATCAGTAGGTTTACGGGTTCCAGCAGAAGTTTAATCATCGCCAATCGCGTACGTTCTCCACCGGAAAGGACTTTGACTTTCTTGTCCGAAGCTTCGCCGCCAAACATGAAGGCACCCAAAATATCCCGTATCTTCAAACGGATATCCCCTTGGGCTACGTAATCGATCGTATCGAAAACGGTAAGGTTCTCGTTCAATAGCTGCGCTTGGTTCTGGGCGAAGTAACCGATCTTCACGTTATGGCCTAATTGGAGCTTTCCGGTGAAATCGGTAATCTCTCCCATGATACATTTCACCAAGGTAGATTTACCCTCACCGTTCTTTCCGACAAAAGCGACTTTATCACCCCGATTGATCGTCAAGGTCACATGGTCGAAGATCAGATGATCGCCATAACGCTTCGCCACCTCCTCACAGATCACCGGATAGGAGCCGGAACGGGGAGCGGGCGGGAATTTCAGCCGCAGCATGGCTGTATCCACATCGTCTACCTCGATACGTTCCACCTTCTCCAATTGCTTGATGCGGGATTGTACCTGTACGGACTTCGTGGCTTTATAACGAAAACGCTCGATGAAAGCTTCGGTATCGGCCAGTTTCTTCTGTTGGTTCTCGTAAGCGCGTAGCTGCTGCTCGCGGCGTTCGCGGCGAAGTACGACGTACTCCGAATATTTTACCTTATAATCGTAGATGTTCCCCAACTCAATCTCAAGGGTACGAAACGTGGTATTATCGATAAAGGCACGGTCGTGCGAGACTAAGATCACGGCGTTGGCACGGGTAGCGATAAAGTTCTCCAGCCATTGGATGGACTCGATGTCCAAGTGGTTCGTCGGCTCATCCAGTAGCAAGACATCCGGCTGGCGGAGCAAAAGCTTAGCTAGTTCGATACGCATACGCCATCCACCGCTGAACTCGGACGTCGGGCGATCGAAGTCCTCACGGGAGAAACCTAACCCGATCAACGTACGTTCCAGCTCGGCGTGATAATTATTGCCGCCCATCATCTGAAAGTGCTCGGTCAAATAAGTGACACGGTCTATCACCTTTTGATAACCTTCCAACTCGTAATCCGTACGCTCCGCCAATTGGGTATTCAAGCGGTTGATCTCCTCCTCCATCTCATGGATATGCTCGAAAGCGCACTCCGCCTCCTCCCGAACCGTACGGGTATCCACCAATTGCATGTGCTGGGGCAGGTATCCGATCGTGACCTCCTTCGGCACGCTAACGGTTCCCGATGTGGGTGATTGCAGACCGGCGAATATCTTCAACATCGTCGATTTACCCGCTCCGTTCTTGCCCACCAGGGCGATACGGTCCTTCTTGTTTACCACAAATGAAATGTCATCAAAAAGCGTGAAACCGCCAAACTCAACTGTTAGTCCTTCAACCGAAATCATACTGTCTCTTTAATTTATGACCGCAAAGATACAACAGTTCAAGGTTTACTCACATATTTCGATGACATCGATTTCGGTGAGGATATCGTCATGCTGAATTTCGAATACGACTGGAAACAGATCGCCCGACGACTGAAAGAGATGACAGTCCGCCAAGAGCATATTTTTTCGCAGTGGCCGTTAAAAGAACAGAAACGTCCCGTAGCGGAGGACAAGGATATGACCTCTATGAAACGGGGTCGGAAGAGATGAATCCGTATCCATGTTAAAAATGTCCGAACCCGGATTTTTATTTTCTAATATCACGATGCGCCGTTCTGCGGCAATACAATAAACCTGTTGGTATAATCATCGGATTGTCGATGGGCTTTTTTCAGTTCGGAAGTTTGTTTATCTTTGTCGGACAAAAACTTACAAAAATGACCAAAGCAGATATCGTAAAGCAACTCGCCCAGGAAACGGGCGTCGAAGCCGTGACCGTTTTAGCCGTCGTGGAAGGTTTCATGGAAGAGGTGCGAGCCGCACAGATCCGCAAGGAAAACGTTTTCCTCCGCGGTTTTGGTACGTTCCTGATTAAGCATCGCAAAGAAAAGACGGCGCGTAACATTACGAAGAATACGACGATCAAAATTCCGGCACACGACATTCCTGCATTTAAGCCTTCTCCCGCCTTCCAGCGGCTTTTGGAAAAGAAATGATTGCCACAACGCCCCGATTCGGATGTTCGAATCGGGGCGTTGCCGTTTTATCGCTGCCGGTGACCCGTCAGGCATTCAGGCGTGCATGGTCTGCGAGGAACTTCTCCAGCCCGCTGTCCGTCAGCGGATGTCTGAGCAGCCCTTCGATTGCCGCAAGGGGGCATGTCGCCACATCGGCACCCGCATCGAGACACTGGATAATATGCTGCGTATGACGGATCGAAGCGGCCAGCACCTGCGTTTTGTAACCATAGGTGCGGTAGACCTTCACGATGTGGGCTACCAATGCCACGCCGTCTTCGGAGATGTCGTCGAGACGTCCCACGAACGGAGAAACATAGGTTGCTCCGGCCTTTGCCGCCAACAGCGCCTGCCCCACGGAGAATACCAGCGTGCAGTTCGTCCGGATATTCTTCGCCGCGAAGTATTTTACGGCCCGTATTCCTGCGGCCGTGCAGGGCAGTTTCACGACGATGCGGGGATGCAGTGCCGCCAGCGCCTCACCCTCTCGCACCATTCCTTCGAAGTCGGTGGCTA
>OIIM01000563.1_pt1 | contig 11617 bp, 5 predicted proteins | sample 1583231 | NCBI WGS metagenome assembly OIIM01 (sample SAMN02674792, study PRJEB24791) | human gut metagenome, SKBSTL006 | isolation source: stool | host: Homo sapiens | place: USA
CCTACACGACGCTCTTCCGATCTGGTGTGCACATAGAGATTAAGGAAATACTCATTTCCGTCTTCTGGAATAACGGGGAGAGATAAACGTATCTCTTTCTCTTCGTGAGGTTTTAAATCAACATTGAAATCCCCCGTAGATATTTTTTCTCCGTTTTTGTATATTTCCCACATGAAAGCATACTCATCCAGATTGGTAAAGTCATAACGGTTTTTAATAGAAATAATTCCTTTCCCCAAGTCTTTTGCGCTAAACTGAATGTACTGATACACTTTCTTCACTTCATACGCTTGTGGTTTAGGAATACCATTAGCAGAAATCAAACCGTCAGTTCCCGTGTTTAGTTCCCCTTTCTTATCTTCCAGCCATTTATAACTACCCATCTTACCATTATACGTCCAATAAGTACGTCCGTCTCTTGGTTCGGTCTTTATCTTAAATCCCTGATCCATAAAATCCCAGATAAAACCGCCCTGCAAGTTAGGGCTGTCATAAATAATATCCCAAAGGTCTTTAAAATTGCCATTGCTGTTTCCTTGGGCGTGAGCATACTCACACATGATAAATGGTCGCTGTTTGCCAGACTTCCGATATTCTGTTATTTTCCACATATTGGGATACATCGGACAGACAATATCTGTATTCCAATCTTCCCAAGCCTGCTCGAACTGTACAAAACGACCGGGGTCATATTTCTTCAAACGTTTATACTCATCGTGGAACACGATTCCATTGCCACATTCGTTTCCTAATGACCATCCGATGATACATGGATGATTTTTATCCCTTTCGACCATTCGGGTGATACGGTCGACATGAGCAGCATACCATTCGGGACGATAAGCAGGATGCGGAATGGTATCTTTAAAATAAGGAACCGAACCCATTCCATGAGTTTCAATATTGGCCTCATCCACTACATAGATACCATATTGATCACACAATTGATAGAATAATGGATGATTGGGATAATGACTGGTACGAACAGCGTTCATGTTCAGTTGTTTAATCAGTCGCAAATCATTCATTATGATTTCGCGAGTCTGCGTATGTCCCAAGCTGTCGTTATGTTCGTGACGGTTAACACCTTTTATATAGGTGGGTACACCATTTACCAGTAGCCGTGTATTCTTAATCTCAATGCGACGGAATCCGACTTTATGAGCCACTACCGTTTGTTGCTTGTCGTCATTGGCTCGAAGTGTCAGAATACAGTCGTAAAGCGAAGGGTGTTCAGCGCTCCATTTCCGTACATTGCGCACAGTGCCTTCGAAAGTAAGTGTAGTACTTATATCTGAGATACAATATGCTTTCTGCGCAGATAAGACAGTCTTCCCCCCTGCGTCCTTCAATTCGAGTGTAAGTGTCCCTTTTTGTAGAGTTGCATTAGCATTGAACGAACGCAAGTCTACAGTAGCCCGAAATTGCCCGTGTCGGTAGGTATCGTCCAGTCCTGCATGCAAAAAGAAATCCCAAATGGTCGTTTGGGGATAAGCGGTCAGAAAAACATCGCGTTCGATACCGCTTAGACGCCAAAAATCCTGGTCTTCCATATAGCTGCCATCGTGCCAGCGATACACCTGTACAGCAAGTAAGTTCTCTCCTTTTTTTAAATAGTTTGTCACATTAAATTCTGCCGGAGTCTTGGATGCTTTAGTCATACCCACCTGCTGTCCGTTCACATAGATACGGGCGTAGCCGCTGATGGAACCGAAGTGCAACAACACTTCACGCCCCTGCCAGTTTTGAGGAACCGTAAATGTGCGCCGGTAAGTCCCCACAGGATTATCAACGTCGATATAAGGTGGATTGGGTGAAAACACATACTGAATGTTGCGAATTATCGGCTCACCGAATCCTTGGATTTCCCAGTTGGAAGGGACAGTAATTGTATCCCAATCATTGTCGGATAAATCTGTACAATAAAAATCTTTTATGCTTTCTGCGATAGAGGGAGCATAAACAAATTTCCACGTACCATTCAACGAGTATTGCCAAGACGATTTTTGTGGATTATCGTTCACAGCATCATCTGTCCGCTCATAAAGGCGAAAGTCAGCGTGTGGTTTCTCTTTGTTCCACTCATATTTGGTGGGATTTTCCCACTCGTTGTTTTGCGCCTTTGCCGTTTGAGACAAACCACCAAAAAGACAGGAAAGGAATAATAAGGTAGAAAATAATCTATTTATCATAAGATAAAGGGTTGTGAGGGTTTCCATTGAGTAACGTCAAGGAGTTAAGAAGCCTAACCTCTTAACTCCTTGAAATCAGTAAGAAAATCTCAAAAAGTTATTCTTCAGTATACAATAATGTTCCAAACCCCAAATCACCGGCTTCGGCAGTACCACGCTCGCCATATCCTTCGGGGCGTTCTTTTTCGGCAAAAGCTTGCGAATATGGAGCATTCATACCTTTCACCTTGGCATAATGGTTGTAAAGGAGTTCCCATCCCGGACGGGCACGCCCTTTACCGTCGGCCGACACCTTCTCGTGCCAACCGTATTTGGGGTGATAGTAAGGTTCGAAAGGCATTTCCACATCTTCGGTCGAAGTTAAGTTATACTTAGCCGTATACTCGCAGAGGTCGAGAATGATGTTGTCGTTATAGGCAAAAAGGTCGATACCCATGTTATAGGCTGTACGACAGAAGTAAGCGTGTAAGCCTACGTTGAGAGTAGCGTGCCCCTGGTCGCGTCCCATCTCCTGGCTCTGTGCCAAATGTCTGCCTTTCACTTTTCCCGCAGGATCCTCGTGCATGCCTTTCACCGACCATTCGATACAGCCCATACCTTTTCCGTGATAGAAAAATTCCAAGGCTTGTTTAATCTTGGCATCGTCATCGTTCAGCACGCCGATAGAAAGAATCGTGAGCATGGCGGGCAGATCCCAACTCATCCAACCCGAAATGGCTGAAGAATTAAAGTGGTTATCCAAAAAATCATCACAGATAGGATAGAAAGTTTTATCTATCCATTTCTTGAAGACTTCAAAATCTTCGGTTTTCCAGCCTTCGTAATCCCGCATCAATTCAGCGGGAGCAGCAAACTGGTATCCGATAAATCCGGCGGCAAGCAGACGATGGCTGTCGTCGGGCCATGTTTTATAATTCACCCCCTTACAAGTCTTAGCCCATCCGTTCAGAATTTTAACAGCTGCCTTGGCATAATCTTCATCTCCCGAAATTTTCCAGCGTACAGCCAACTGATAAGCGGCACCGGCATCGAAAGCGGCCGTATTGAAGTTGCCACCTTGCGAGTGACGTACAATTTCTTCTTGCGGGTTTGCGTTGTAGCTCAGTTGGGCAAATCGGCTTTCGCACAATTTTTCCCAACCGCTAATCCAAGGTTCGGCACGTTCGTTCACTTTGCGGCGTGCGCGTTCAAAGTCAGCTTCGGTGTTCACCAGACAAGGATGCTTGATGATGTACTCATAATTTTCATTGGGGTTGATTTCGCGTTGCCATGGTTCGGGAGTTCCATTCTCAAACTCAGCACTACAGCCGATCAGCAACACAAACGTTATGCTGCTCACGAAGGTATAAATCAGATTTTTCATACATTCAATTTTCATTTTGTTATTCAATCAGTTTCCAGAGAAAGTAGATGCTATTGTTTACCACTTTCGTTCTTTATCAAATCTTTCAGTTCTTGTTCCGATTCGAAAGTCTTTATCCAATCCACATAAATGCTACCTGTTTCATTGGTTTCATACCATATTTTCCAAAATTGAAGTTCCACCGTGTCGTACTTCGTCAATGAGGTAGGCATATACTGTTGGTTTTTGCCAAGGAATTTCTTCGTGAAGTCGGCGTAGAATACTTTGTATTCACCGCAATCTACCACAGTCATAGCATTTTTTCCTTTATCGGTATCTTCGCCATATTTACCGGCTACGGTAATACCGCTTCCGCCCCAAATGTCTAGATACCACTCTATACTCGTTGATGCTTCGAACACATTTTCGGGAAATTTCATTTTAAAGGCTAAGATGGGATAGTTGGTTACGTTGAACCCAAAACCGCCGGTGCGACAAATGCGAACAGCTTTGTAAGTCTTATCTTCACCGGGGAAAATACGAAGTACTCCGTCATTCTCCATCCATTCAAATTCCCGGTGAGTAAAGTTTCCGAATGGCTGCCAGATATTCTCGACAGTAAACTGGTCGTTCATTAAACCTTCGCTCACGCTGACACTCATCGTAGCTTTGACAGGTTTACCATCACCATAGTCGGCCAAAGCGGTAATTACTGCATTGCCATAAGCCTTCGCCACGAACCGGCCTTTTTCGTCAATCTCTACAACATCCGGCTTACTGCTTTCCCATGCGATGTACGAAAGCGTAGCATCTATCGGCGTTACATTCATCTGTGGAGTGTAGGTTTCGCCCAAAGCTAGTTTGTCTGTTTCTTTCACAAATTCCATACTTTCGATATAGATAATGGGCTTCACCTTAATTTCAAACTCTTTCGTGAAATGTTTGTCGTCGGTAGCGGTAACTTGGATGCGTGCCTTTCCTTCAGCTATGCCCTTCACCTCGCCTTTTTCATTGACGGTGGCTTTATCGGGAGTTAGGCTTTTCCAAATCAACCCGGGGTAAGTGGGGTCGGCCGGAGTAGTCTGCCAAGTGAGGGGCAAAGTCGAGGTTACAAACACTTCGAGGTCTTCATTAGTGAGATTGATATCAGTGATGTGAATAATTTCGTTTACTACCTTCACATTAATGGTCGAAGTGACAGAATAGCCCACAGCCGGCTTGGCCGAAATTACCGTACTACCGGCCTTCACTGCCGTGATGCGTCCTTCGGCATCTACGGTAGCCACATCGGGCACAGTCGATTTCCATACCACCTCTTTGTTGAAAGCCTCATCAGGACCTACAGTATATTTTATCAAAGTGTCAGTGCCTATCAGCAGAGGCAGTTCGGAGGTCACTTCAAGGTTGATTTCCTTAACGAGCACTCTCTCTTCTAAAACAGGGGATACATCGTCATCGTTGCACGAAACGGTCATCATTAAGCCAGCTGTAATCAGTGCTGCAAACGCACCCTTTTGAAGTATATTTTTGTATGTCATAATTCGATTACTTTATAAATGAATAATGAATGGATTATTGGTTCCAACCCGGATTTTGTTTCAAGTTGGAGTTCAGTTTGAGCTGGTCGGTGGGCAGCGGCAATAAGTAATGCTTTTCATGCCAGTTGCGTCCTTTCTCGTGGATAATACAACCTTCACCATCTTTCTCCTTAAAGGAAGCATCAGGCCATCTGTTTTCAAAATCGGTACCTTTCCACTTCACACCGGTGAGGTTCATCGGCATTTCGTCTTCGGCCGTTTTCCAACGCTTCAGATCATCAATGCGGAAATTCTCATCGAAAAATTCGATGGTACGCTCACGACGAATCTCTGTGCGCATATCCAAATTATTTGCCGTGACAAAGTCGTTAGTCAAGTCAGGCATTTCGGGGTTAATGCGTTTACGTGTCAAGTTCAAGCTGATAGCCAAGTCTTCATCTGATATTTGTCCATCGCGTTCAAACACGGCTTCGGCATAGTTCAGCAGTACCTCGGCATAGCGGATTATAGGGAAATCGTAAGCTTCCATACCGGTAGGCACTCCGTCGCGTTCGCTACACCACTTGTGGGGAAAGTAGCCCGTACCGGTTTGAGGCATGAAGTTCCTATGCGAGGCATTGGCTATTTCGGCTGCATTGCCGCTCCAATCAATGCGTCCGCCGTTTGTACCCCAGTAAGTTTGTCCGGGCACCATAAGCTGATTGTTCATGCGGTTGTCGCGATTTTTATATTCATCATCCACTTTCGTGTAATTCCACGTTTGGGGATTGATGGGCAACCCATTGCTTTGCAGATACATATTAGCCATTTTACGAGTAACATACAAGGCATTACCCAAACGCCCTTGGGTTATGTTGAACCCGATAGAATTGATAACAGGGTCGTGACGGCGGGTAAAGATATACTCTTTATTACCTGTTTTATTGATACTGGCAGGGTTCGACTTTTCATTCTCCAAGATAAAGAGATACTTGTAGGCCTCCGTACCCAATTCTTGAGGAGCAAAAAGTTCGAATGCTCCGCCCGCCATCACATCATGAGCCGCCTGTGCTGCGGTATTGAGCAAATCTTTTGTACGTTCGGTATTTTGACCGCCATTATGGAATTTCTCCCATGTACCTTCATAGAGGGCTACACGCGAAAGAAATGCCAAAGCGGCTTCGCAGGAGAGGCGGCCTTCATCGCTGCTGCTGATAGCCTTATCGACGGGTAATAGTTTAGCGGCTTCTTTCAAGTCGTCAATGATGAAGTCAGCTACCTCGGTACGCGGATTACGGGCCTTCTGCATCTCAGACGAGTCGATGTCGAGCGGTGTGCGGGTAATGATAAGATCACCATAAGCCTGCAACAACTCAAAGTAACAATAAGCACGGAAGAAACGGGCTTCCCCCACCGAAATGGCAATGTCGGCTTGTTGTTCATACGCATCAGCCTGTTGCAACAAGGTGTTGACTTGGCGAATACGATTGTAATTGTCGGTATAATGCTTGTCTGACGACGGAATACTGTTCGTTCCGTTACTATAGATGTTCACCGTGCTACCGGCAAACAAGTCCGAGCGAATATCAGCGTGCTGACTGTCGTCGAGCCATCGAAAGTCGGCCGACCAGCTGTAGAACTGGGTGGCAAAAAGTTTGAAGTGTTCGGGCGACTTCCAATAGTTGGTATCCGCCAATTGCGTCTTGGGTTCAAGGTCCAAACACGACTGCATGGTCATGGCGCAAATGATTCCTAAAATATATGCTATTTTTTTCATTGTTATCTTCAATATTAAGAATAAAAATTAGAATATGGCATTCACACCGAAAGTCACGGTGCGGTTAAACGGATAGCGTTGCTTGTTTTCCACTTTGCGGGTGGCTTCGGGATCCCAACCATCGGTGATATACGATTTTTCCCACAAGTCGGCGCCCGATACATAAATACGCAGGTTGCTGATAAAACCGCTCTTATTCATCCATGCCTTTGGCAATGTGTAACCTAGTACAATCTCTTTGAGACGCAGGTAAGCTCCGTTATCGGCCGACCAGGTAGAGGGAATGTAGTTGTAGTTATTGATGTCATTACTGTTTGAATAAGTAGGGAAATGGTTATTGGGAGTTTCAGGACTCCATACATTACCTACCGACTGGTTAGTAGTGTTCAGCCAAATAGCTTTAAAAGGCACTTTCCAAGAGTCGATTTCACGATAAATGGTACGCTTGCCCACACCTTGGAACACGGTATTGAAATCAAATCCTTTCCACTCGCATCCGAAATTAAACGAGAACGAATATTTTGGGTCGTCGGAACCAAGAAATACAAGGTCGTCTTGTGTCAGTTTACCGTCTTTGTTCACATCTTCATACATGTGGTCGCCCAAACGCAAGTTGGCAGGTAGAGCGATAGAGTTGCTGCCCACATATTTGTCCACGTAATAGTCCAGTTGGTCTTGGTTTTGTACCTTGCCCACATAGCGGTAACCAAATACCGAGTTGAGTGGGTAGCCATTCACAGCTTCGTTATAACCTGCGCTCACCACGATGTTACCTCCATCGACTAGTTTGTTGGTCATATAGGTTAACGTACCGCCAACGTGGTAGTTGAAACCGCCTATCTTGTCACGCCAAGTCAAGCTGGCATCGTAACCATTGGCCTCAAACTTACCGCTATTAGTACTGGGAGCAGTTCCACCCAATACACCGGGGTGCAGACGCGAAACCAGCATATTGTCGTTTTTCTTTTTAAAGACCTCGAACGTACCCGTAAGGCGATTGTTGAGGAATCCGAAGTCAATCCCCAAGTTATAGTTGTAGATACGTTCCCAAGTACGCATGGTGCTCACCAGTCCGGCAGATTCCACATAGGTTCCTTTCGAGTTGCCCAACAAAGCGCCACTGTTCGATTTGTAATTGTAAAGTTGGATGCCATCATAGCGTCCAATACCATTTTGATTACCTACCTCACCATATGAGGCACGTAGTTTTAGTTCATTCACATAGTCACGCAAGTTCTCCATGAATTTCTCTTCAGTGATACGCCATCCAGCTGATGCGCCCCAAAAGAAGTTCCAGCGGTTCTTGGGCAAAAATTTCGAAGAACCGTCGTAGCGAGCATTCACTTCAACCATATATCTCGACTTGTAATTATAATTCAAGCGACCGAAATAAGAGAGAATGGCTTCCTCCCAACGGTCTACCTTGTCTATGTAAATTTGTCCTTTACCGTTAAGCGATTCGATTGCCGCTTCTACGTCCATTGCTTTGGTGCCGCTATAATCGTAAGCGGCATAATCGTATTGCACACCTCCCATAAGCGATATGTCATGAACCTCATCAAATAATTTCTTATAAGTGAGAAAAGCTGATGCCGTGTAATTATCGGTACGTGCAGAGCTTTTAGTATACGATGATTTTTCTTTTGCAGGATAGGGAGAGTTCTCGTTTTGAATCGGTGTGCCATCGTATTGATACCAATCAATTGAAAGATACTGTTCGTCACGGGCCGCATTGTTCGTTGAGTATCCCAAAGTTCCCTGAAAATCAAGACCATCCAAAATGTTCACTTTCAAAATCTCGTTCACATTCATTGTGGTCACCACAAGTTTGTTGTCACCACCCAATTCGGCCGACCAGTTAGGGGTATGAATGCCTCCCCACGCATACGGTTTGCCATCGATAGTCGAAACCGGTAGCCCTGGCTGTGGTATGCTACTGCCTAATATACTACCAATCTGTGTAGGAGCCACCTGATGCTGACGACTAGCTGACATGTTGGTTTCCAAGCTGATACGGTTGTTTATCTTGAAACTGTTGAATAAACGTACGTTATAGCGTTCGTTCGAGTTGTTCCCCCATTGCAACGTCCCCTGGTCGTTCAAATAACCCAACGAAAGTCGGTAGGTCGATTTTTCCGAACCTCCGCTTACGCTGAGGTTATGCTGGGTAGAAGTGGCATTTCCCCAAAGCACATCAGTCCAGTTCATATCGTGAAACACAAAATCGGCCACACCACGGAATCCTCCCGGAATGGGATCTTCATCGGGGTTGTTTCCACCATGCAGATTAATCCAACTCCCCTTCATCGCTTTAGCCAAACGGGCATAACGTACCCAGTTGTCATCTTCGCCATAGCCGTCATTCAAACGGGCTTGGAGCACACCGTCCGTCCATTCGTCCATGCTCATCATGCGGGGCTGTAAACCCACAATTTTACGTGTAACCGAACCACTATATTCCACTTTGGTTTTGCCGGCATCGGGACGTTTGGTAGTTACCAAAATCACACCACCCGCTGCTTTTGCGCCATAAATAGCAGCCGAAGCATCTTTCAGAAAGTTAATGGTTTCGATGTCATCGGCATTGAGTTGAGCCATCTCGCTCACACCACTGGCTGGTACACCGTCAATAATCAAAAGAGGTTCTACCTTGTTCTTTGAGACAGAGCCACGGATTGAGACACCCCATCCTTCTTCACCAGGAGCAGCCGACGATCGGGTGATGCGTAAGCCCGGAACCTGACCTTGCATAGCCGAAAGCGGATTGGCCACCGTACCTTTGTCTTTAAAAAGTTTTTGGTCGACCACTGTTACCGAGCCTGTCAACGATTCTTTTTTCTGAGTACCATAACCTACCACGACAACCTCATCCAGCACCTCTGTATCTTCGTGCATGATAATTTTAGCCAGATTCGTCCCTTTTACAGAAACTTCCAACGTCTTATAACCAATAAAAGAAATCACCAACGTACCACCTGATACATTATTCAAAGTAAAGTTTCCATCCATATCCGTTATCGTACCATTGGTAGTGCCTTTCACCTTGACATTGGCACCAATAACAGGTTCGCCATAGGAATCCACGATTTTACCTTTGATTACCCCAGTCTGCGAAACAGCCTGCACTTCTCCCACATTGGCAAATACCGCCTGCGGAGCACCTGTTACAAGGGCAAAGGCCATCACCGTAGAGAATAGAAATCTTCTCGATGAGAATCTGAAGAGATTTTTTTTCATATACATAAAATTTAAAACTAACATTTATACTATTTATTCTAATATTAGATACACTGTTGGATATACTCACGGATTTCTTTCCGACTGATAAACAAGTGGTTTTCCACCGTACGGGAAGAAATTCCCAATTGGGCGGCAATATCAGCCGAGGATTTATTTTCGAAACGACTCATGATATAAATCTTCCGACGTTGTTCAGGAAGCTGATTGGCGCGCTCCCATTCGCATGTCAATAGATTATTGGCAATGATCTGACTCTCCACTTCATTGATACAAGTAGGAATCCGGTCGAAAAGATAGGAAGTTACTTCTTGAGCTTTGTAAAAACGACGCAAATAGTCCGTTACTAGATTCCGGCAAATCGCGAATATAAAATGTTTCACTGTTTCCGGACGCAATATCTGCTTATAGTCCATCAAACGCAAAAAGACATCTTGTGACAGATCTTTTGCTTCTTCGTCCTTACCTATTTTATAATAGATATAAAGATAAACGGAATGATGATAACTCTTATAAGAGTCAGCAACCAGTTGAGTGGATTTCATGTTTATATTTTCCATTGCTTAGATTTTTGTTTATCATTACGCTGGCAAATATAAATGGTAAATACGGAAAAGAAACAATAAAAAAGGGCGGATAGATTTCATCCTATTGGAAGGAAAACAGAAGTCGTAATACCTACTGGTAATCAATCAATTATACAATCACAAACTGGAGTCTCAAATTATTATATGAGACTCCGACAATCAATCTTCATTAGTTCGTCCTATACTTTGGACGTATTCGTTCGGGGTTATTCCAGTTGTCTTTTTAAAATAGCGGAAAAAGGAAGTGCGAGAACTAAAACCACACAGTTCAGCTAAAGCACTTAAGGTATATTTTGAATATTCATCCTCATTAAGTAACCGTTTAAACTCAGCTATGCGGTAATCATTCAGATAATCATAATAATTCTTGTTCAAGAACTGATTAAACACGTAGGACAATGTATATGGAGAGACGTTCAGCACTGACGCCAAATCCGCAATCTTTAAATCAGGGTTAACATACAGTCTTTTTTCCTGCATCAACATATCCAATTCGTCTGCCAGCCGATGACATTCTTCCATACTCACATTGCTCTTTCTGTATTTTTCTTCAACTATCGGTTTTCCGGTTTCTATGGCATCCGCCGCAAGAGCCGGAGAGTTCTTTTTTCTCCGGTAATAAGCATAGCTTAAGCATATTATTGCAATCAATAATAGAATTGTTCCCCATAAGGTCGCGTTAAAAGAGGAAGCAATAGTCACTGATAAACAGATTTCTGAACCGGGCTCACCAATCCGACGGATTTTGAATTGATATTTCCCAGAAGACAAGTCATAATAGGTCAGTTCGGATTTACCACCTAACAACTGCCAATCATCATCCATCCCTTCCATTTTATATTCATAAGACATATATGCAGGATCGGAATAGGTAAATCCGGAGAAACAGATAGTCAGATTCTTGTGCGACGGTTCCAAAGAGACTTTATAGAGATGCTGTTCTCTCTGTATAGCAGGATGATAAG
>OIIM01000584.1_pt1 | contig 11247 bp, 10 predicted proteins | sample 1583231 | NCBI WGS metagenome assembly OIIM01 (sample SAMN02674792, study PRJEB24791) | human gut metagenome, SKBSTL006 | isolation source: stool | host: Homo sapiens | place: USA
ATTCTGATGAAGCCGTCTGTATGAATGACTCTCCTTTGGCCCGTGGTGAGAAGGTCCGTGTCATAAAAGGTCCTTTGAGCGGTCTTGTCGGCGAACTGGTGACTGTCGGGAGTAAGAGTAAGATTGCTGTCCGTTTGAATATGCTCGGTTGTGCCTGTGTTGATATGCCGATCGGTTATGTAGAGCCTATTCACTTAATCAATGATACTCCGAAAGTTTAGTGTTCAACATACGCTCTTGAAGTGTTTCTATTAAAATAACTTTAACGGGTGCAGGAACTATGCTGTATGATTCCTGACAAAATCGCTTTGGCTACGGGGCAATGTTAAATCTAGAACAAATTTTTAATTCAACTCAGTTTAGGGCACTTCCAACTGCCCTTTCAAAGGGGGGTGCCCTAAATTGAGTGCTTACAACGGCTATACTGACACCATGGAAAAGATGTTGCGCCGGCTGGAGTACGACCTTTATTATTGGGGCCACCGTTCGTGGCTGTTCGACTTCAAGATTCTGCTCAACACGTTCCGTTCCAACGTATTTGGCAAGAAGTTCTGAAGCATTTAAATATGAATTAAAAAATGGAGAACCAAATTAAGGCCGGAGCCGCTCTTAACTACGTCATAATAGGAATAAATGCTTTAGTAGGATTACTATACACCCCATATATGTTACGTATGTTGGGCCAAAATGAGTATGGTTTATTCTCACTGGTTGCATCAGTAATTTCCTATCTGACCATTTTGGATTTCGGATTTGGCAATGCTATCGTAAGATACACCGCAAAGTTTCGGACGGAAAACAAAACGACTGAACAATATGAAATGTTTGGAATGTTTTTGAAGTTGTTTTGTGCCATAGGTCTATTTGCTTTGTGTATTGGAATAATCCTTTGCTTCAATGTGGATAATCTATTCGACAAATCCATGTCGCCGGAAGAACTGTCGAAAGCAAAAATTCTACTGTTAATATTATTGATAAATCTTGCCTTGACCTTTCCGCTTAGTGTTTACGGATCAATAATAAATGCGTATGAAAATTTTATTTTCCAAAAATTAGCCCAAATAGCCCGTATCGTTCTATCTACCATTGTAATGATTGTGATTTTAAGATTGGGGTATAAAGCTATTGGATTAGTAGTTGTACAAACCATATTCAATATTGCATTTCTGTTCGGCAATGCTTTTTATTGCCGGCATAAACTCAAAATAAAGATTGTCTTTGGAAAAATGAATTGGAATTTTTTCAGAGAAATCCTATTTTACTCTTTTTGGATTTTTCTTGCGGCTATAACCGAACAGTTTTATTGGAACTCGGGACAATGGGCATTAGGAATCTTTCAAGGGACAACAATGGTAGCGATTTTTTCGTTAGCCATTCAATTAAAGGGAATGTTTTATCTGTTTTCTTCGGCCATAAGTTCAGTATTCCTTCCAAAGGTTACACGGATGGTTACTTCCAATACCACTGCCAAAGAAATATCGGATTTATTCATAAAAACAGGACGAATCCAATATGCGGTAATATCGTACATTATAGTGGGTTTTGTGATATTCGGAAAATCATTTATAACCCTTTGGGTAGGTGAAGAGTATATGTCTGTCTACTACATTACTTTGATGATTTTTGTATGTACCACAATCCCCTCAATACAGAATCTGGGGAATTCCATATTGATGGCATACAATAAGATGAAAAGGAAAACGATTATTGTGATATTCGCTTCATTATTGAGCTTCGTCGCCATATTCCCTTGTGCGAAATATTGGGGTGCCGTGGGGTGTTCTTTCCCCATTTTCTTATGCATCGTAATCACATACGGACCGATATTGAACAAGATGTATGCCCGGGTAATCGGAATAAATGTACGGCAGTTTTGGATAGAAATATTAAAGATGTCTTTGGTGCCCTCATTGTTTGTTGTAGCAGGTCTGTTGATATTGCCATATACTGATTTTTCCGATTGGGGCAAATTGGGCTTGGGTATTATCGCTTTCTCTGTGTTTTATCTGCCTGTATCATACAGACTGTCTCTTAACAATTATGAGCGGAACTATTTTAATTCATTTATGCGAAAGATAAAATTTGTGCGATGAAAATCTTGATATTAGGAGGAACAGGTGCGATAGGTACTCCACTTATTGCCATTTTGAGACAAAATCAGGACATCCAAATTTGTGTTACGTCTCGTTCAGAGCATTCATCAGAAGAAAATGTACAATATTTGAAAGCCGATGTACTGAACCAAAGTGAACTGGAAAACATCCTTATGCGGAATCATTGGGACGCTGTCATTGATTTTATGATATATAGCGAATCGGTATTCCGGCAAAGGATTGGTTTGCTGCTAAAGTCTACTGACCAATATTTCTTTTTGTCATCGGCTACAGAATACTCTGATTTGGATGAGATAATCACAGAAAAGACCCCACGTTTGCTCGACGTAACTACCGATAAAGAGCTTTTGGCAGTAAAGCCATATCCGATAAACAAGGCGTTATGTGAAAATATATTGCGACAGACCGGATTGACAAACTGGACAATTGTAAGGCCCTATATAACTTTTAACTCTAATCGTTTGCAACTGGGATGTTATGAGAAAGAGTTGTGGTTATGGCGCTGTCTTAACGGTGGAGAGGTCTTGTTCAGTAAAGATATAGCACAACAATACACCACACTTACTTTTGCGAAAGATGTAGCTTTTGCCATAAGTAAACTGATCGGGAATGACAAAGCGTTCGGCGAGGACTTTACCATAACAACGAATCAATCGTTGAAGTGGAATGAGATTCTCGATATATATAAGATGGTTCTTCTTCGTGAGCGAAACATAAAAATGCGTGTAAAATGGACGGATGAAAGTTTGAATCTCAGGTTCAGACAAGGGCAATGGCACGCAAAGTACGATCGGCTTTACAACAGAAGATTCAATAATGCCAAGTTGATGGGCGTTTTGCCGGATTTGAAATTTACGGAAGTGAAAAAGGGGTTGGAGCATTGTCTTACCGAATTCCTTAAAAGGGAAAACTTCAGGTCAATCCCGGCTCCTTGTCATGCCCGGCTTGCAAATTCGTATGTACCATTGCAAAATATAAGGGGTATTAAAAACAGAGTAAAACAATTGCTTGTGAGATATATGCCAAAACCGTTGTTTAATCGCATATTTTTGGTTATCGGAAAATAAATCTATGGAAACTAAATATTATAGCGCTGAACGCAATGTGCAAATCCTTGTTTCTCTTTTGAAACAACATGGAATAAAGAAAATCATCGCTTCTCCGGGAACAACCAACATGCCATTCGTGGCCAGTGTCCAATATGACAAATGGTTCGATGTTATCTCTTGTGTTGATGAACGTTCTGCCGCATACATGGCATGCGGCTTAGCCGCAGAAAGCGGTGAGCCGGTTGTTATCACTTGTACGGGTGCGACAGCTTCACGAGACTATTTCCCGGCGATAACTGAAGCGCATTACCGCAAATTGCCTGTACTTGCCATAACCGGTGCCCGTGAGGTGGATACATACGGACACTTAAATCCTCAAACGATCAATCGTTTGAGCCATCCGCAAGATACATACGTTTGCAGTGTTCATCTTCAATTTTGTAAAGATGCTGATGATGAATGGGGCAATACGATAAAAGCCAACAAAGCCATTCTTGCGTTGCGCCGTAATGGTGGCGGACCGGCACATATTAATTGTGTGACGCTTGTGTCCGGTGATTATACTGTGAAAGAAATTATTCCGGCCAATGCCATATTCCGGTTTGGCTACACTGACGTTCTTCCTCCATTAGGCGATTTCGCGCGTATAGCCATATTCGTGGGTAACCATTCACGGTTCACTTCAGGCCTGACAGAAGCTGTCGATGCCTTTTGCGAGAAATACGGTGCTGTGGTTTTTTGCGATAATACGAGTGGCTATAATGGGCGGTTTAAAGTGTTGCTCCCCTTATTAAGTTCTCAATCGCAAAGAGATTGTGAGATTAATCATGTAGGTCTCCTCATACACATCGGAGAAGTGTCCGGAGCATATATGAAGGCTTTTCCACAAGAAGTGTGGCGGGTAAATCCTGACGGTGAACTTCGCGACCATTTTAGAAAGTTGAAATATGTATTTCAAACCGAAGAAGAATGGTTTTTCCGTCATTATGCTTCTATGGATGTCCCGGCAAAAGCAAAAAACACTTTCCTTGAAGAATGCCGGACGGAAATAGAGACTACACGCGCCAAAATCAATGTCGACGCCATACCTTTTTCGAATATCTGGATGGCAAGCCAACTATCGGGAAAGCTGCCGGACGAATCAATTCTCCATGTCGGTATCTTGAACTCTCTGCGTTCATGGAATTACTTTAATATTCCCGGCAGCGTTCATTTCCAATGTAATACCGGCGGATTTGGTATTGACGGACCTATATCGGCACTTGTTGGAGCTTCATTTAATGCCCCCCAAAAAATATCTTTTTTAGTGGTGGGCGATTTAGCTTTCTTTTATGATCTCAACGCCCTTGGCAACCACTATATTAAAAATAACATAAGAATTCTTCTTGTAAATAACGGAGAAGGAATAGAGTTTAAAAATTACCTTCATCCGGCTTTCAAGTTCGGTGATGCCGCCAATGAATATTTTGCGGCTCGTGGTCATTTCGGCGCACAATCGCCGAGATTGGTCCGTGATTTTGTCGGTGCTTTAGGATTTGAATATCGTGCGTCAACCGATAAAAAAAGTTTTCTTGAGAACATAGATTGGTTCACATCCTGCAAACTGACGGACAAACCTTTGGTTTGGGAAGCTTTTACCAACGAAGTGGACGAAAACGCCTCGATTCTGTATATGAACACATTGAACGAATCGGCGAAAGGCATTGCAAAAAGAATCGCCAAAGCCATTCTGCCGGAAAGTGTCCAGCGAAAAATAACTGAACACATCGGTCGCACTAAATAAAAATTATCAATTATGCACAATGTAAATATCCTCACCATACACAAAGAACCGAACTATGGAGCTGTACTACAGGCATACGCCTTGTACAAGACAATAGAGAATCTCGGTCATGTACCCTACATCATCAATTTGGACATGGATTACAGTCGTTTCCCTTACAGCCTCAAATACAGGGTATTGCTTGGTCTGCATAAGTGGATGAAGGGATACTCACATTGTTTTGCGCTGGCGGAGCGATTCAGCAGGAAGCATTGTCCCAATCAGATAGGTAATTTTCATACTACAGCTGAGCTGGAGTCCTACCCGTGGAATAAGGACGACTATTATCTGATAGGCAGCGACCAGGTTTGGAATCCGGGGATAACCCAGAACTTACGGACAGCTTTCTGTTTTTCTTTTCTGAAGAACGATGTAAAAAACAGGTATGCATACGCGGCCAGTTTCGGCAACATCAAGGACGAGGAGAGAAGAAAATCCGAATTGGATATGAAAGCCCTCTCTTTATTCAAGAGAATTGCAGTTCGTGAGAAATTCGGGGTAGAGTTTCTGCAACGTAACGGGATTGATGCGGTGGAAGTGATTGACCCGACATTGTTGCTTGAAAGTTACAGAGACTTATTGCCGCACAAAGTGGAAGAAAGAAACGAGATATTGTTTCTTTCATTATCCGATACCGCAGAAATGAATGCTTTTGCCAAAGGGTTATCTGTTAAGACAGGACTTCCTATCCGTAAGCATTACGGGTATTTGCAACCGGAACGAAAGAAAAACATGGAATTTCTTCCCATAGAAGAATGGTTGTATGCCATAGCCTCTGCAAAAGTAGTCATAACGGACAGCTTTCACGCTACCGTTTTCTCCATGTTGTTCGGCAAGCCGTTCTATGTATATATCAGTGAACCTTCCAAGGTTTTCAGGATATCTAATCTGCTGGACATTCTTGGAATAAAACGGCGTATCGTTAATGATGTGGATGATGCAATTGCTGCTCCTTCTATAAATTATGAGACTGTCAATCAACGGCTTTCTGCTTATCGGGAAAGTTCATTGAATTATTTGAAATCCATACTCGCATGAAGATAGCAATCTGTAATGTACAAGAGTTTAATCCCACTATCGGAGGGATTGAGCGTGTTTCTGTTTCATTGGCCGAGGGACTGATAAAGGAAGGGGTAGAAGTGCTGTTTGTCGCTTGTCGGAAATCTCCTTACAGCAAACCTTATACACTACCAGCCAAACAAGTGCTCCTACCTAAAACTTTGGATTATTGCATCGAGAACGTACAGGCGTTGGCACATATTCTAAAAGAGGAAAAGGTGGATATATTGTTGAATCAGAATTCCCATTCGGAACTTTATAACCGTACTTGTTATGAAGTAAAAAGTTTGTCCGGTGTGAAACTGATTTCTGTATTGCATTTCTCGCCAGATATGCGAATAAAAGGAAATAGAAATCTTGTGAGTTTCAAATATTTGTCTTTAAAAGAGAATATTATTAATCTTTTGCGGGATGTATGTACACGTTTCCCTCTCCGTTACATTTTCATGTATGATCAATGTCGGATGTACAAGAATCTGTATCTTAATAGTGACAGGATTGTATTATTAAGTAATGAATTTAAGGAATCATATATCAAATTGTCTGGTATAAAAGAATCCTCTAAACTAACAGCTATTAATAATATGTTATCATTTCCCTATGAGATGAATAACTATCAGAAAAAGAAACAGCTATTATGGTGTGGTAGGCTACTTTTTTCCCCAAAAAGGCCGGATCGTATTTTGTTAGTTTGGAAAAAGCTACAAGAACAATTACCGGATTGGAATCTTGTGATTGTTGGTGACGGACCATTTAGCAATGAAATGAAACAATTGAGTAAAAAACTATCATTGCAGCGTGTAGAGTTTGCAGGGTTTGCAAATCCTATCAAATATTACAAAGAGTCTTCCATTTTTTGTTTGACTAGCAATCATGAAGGATGGGGACTTGTATTGACAGAAGCGATGCAATTCGGTTGCGTACCCATTGCTTTTGATTCTTTTGAAAGCATACATGAAATAATTGAGGATGGCAAGAATGGCTTTCTTGTGAAGCCGTTTGATATGGATAAGTATGCTGATAAGGTATTACGTTTGGCGGATAATTTTAAAGTGGATTATGTGATGAATGTGATGAACTCAATGGAACGTCTTATGCCTGAAAACGTGGTAAAACTATGGATAAGGTTGTTTAATAGCGAAATGAAATGTCAGTTATAATCCTGTTTTGTCTCTCCTTTTTGCTTGTTGAGTATATATCTTGGCATTTTAAAGGAGAAAAGGTGCAGAAAAATACACAAATCGTCATGTGTTTTCTTCTGCTGTTTATATTCTTTGGATTTAGAGACTTACCAATATTAAACGACACGGCGCATTATTACAGACATGTAAGGCACTTGTTCTCCAACACGCCATTCGACAATACACCTTGGTACACTTTTGACTCTTCCTCTAATTTCGAGGAAGGATTTCAGATATTTCTTAGAATTATAGGACTGGTCATTTCAAAAGAGCCGTATTCTCTCATTATCATCACTTCATTCATAACGACCGCTTCCCTGTTATGGTTTCTGAATAAGTCGACTTCACATGTCGCGTTTGCTGTTTTTGTCCTGATGACAAGTACACTCCTGCTCGGATGTTATAGCGCAATCAGGCAGTCATTGGCTGTATCCGTGTCATATATATTTTATTGGTGCTATGGTGATAGTAAATACTTGGTAACAGGCATGGAGCGGGAGGCGGTTCCCTTGGCGCAATTGTTGGATACATTATTCATACTTGCGTGCCTGTTGTTTTATTATATTTACGGCAACAAGTATAAAGAAGAGATTGAAAAGGACAAATTATATGTTTCATTCGCCTTGTCAGCATTGATTGTCAACATATGGGCACTTCCATGTTTTAGCCCTTTTCCGCTTCGGTATGTTCTTCTCGCAATATGCGGTTGTACTCTTTATAAACAGCCTGTATCAGGAGGAAGCGGCCAAGCGATTGAAAATATTAAAATATGCGGTTGTCGCGATATTGGTTTTGCGAATACTCATTGTCTTGATTTATAGAGATGAATGGTTTCATCTTGTTCCGTACAGTTTCTTTGATTTCAGTTTAGAGCATCAAAAAACATTGTTCGGATATTAGTAATAGCTCATATCATGTATTATAATGGTTATATACGACTGTATACGGTGACGGTAGCGACATTGTTCTTGCTGTCGCCGTTGCTGGCGTTGCCTTACATTCTGTTGGGAATATATAGGCAAGAGCGTAGCGCGTACTTTTTCTTTGCCTTATTCTTAGGATTCCTTGCATGGCTACAAGTTCCATTGTCCGACTTGTTCAGGCATTCACTCAATATTTATCACTATTTAGACAAACCTTTCTCTTATGCGTATGTGAACAAGCAGTCCGCGGATTACTTTATCCCTATCGTAAACTGGATATTGGTAAACGGCAACATTCCATATCAATATCTCCGGTTGTTTTCAGTAACAGAGAGTTTCTTCTTGCTGACAGTCATATTCAATTATATGATTGAAACATCGGAGCGTGAATATACATACGGGGAAGTCTTCATGCGTTTCTGCATCATGTATCTGTTCTTTGAGTTCATCATGACTACCAGCGGGGTACGATACGGTTTTGCCGTTTGTCAGTATATTTACGCCTTGCATTTGGTGTTCAATAAGAAGTCCTGGCTTCCGGCTTTATTTTTTGCCTTGTTCGCCACACAAATTCATGTATCATTCGCATTCTTCATTCCTATAAGTGTACTGCTGTATTGGCTGTGCTCCACCAAACGGAAGACAATCGTATTTTTCGGCTTGCTTTCTGTTGTGTTAATTCCTATAATTTCACACTTCAGTTACTTATTGGGACGGCGCGCGGACTGGTATTTCGGGGGAGGCAACAGCGTTTCCGACAATTCTGCTATCACTATTTATGGTTTTATTCTTACCATTGGTGTCAGATTGTTTCTTCTTCCTCTATTAGTACTTGTATATCAATACTTTAATCCCACCAGAGTCGCCCAGTATCACTCATGCAGATGGACGCGTATGGCTGCGGTGTGGATAGGGATGGCTGTAATGTTCATTTCCAATATGACAATGCTGTATAGACTGACATTTGTACTTTCCACCATAGGCATTTTCCTTTTACTGGAAATAGAACAGCACTTCTACATTAGGAAACGGTTTATAACAATTCTTTTATGGTGCGGAATAATGACAACTCTGTGTAATACCGTAAACTATAGATCCATTATACTGAATTCCAGATATCAGTATATCGCCATGCCGGTACCTGTAATATTGCAAGACCATTATGACAAACAGTGGATATTAGAACATGTCAACGGAAATAAAATGAAGCAATAGAGTATGAAAGTAGCTATTCTATATATATGTACAGGCAAGTACAACCAATTTTTCAAGGGTTTCTTTGAATCGTGTGAAAAGTATCTGCTAAAGGATATTGCCCAATTGGAATACTATGTATTCACGGATGATATGTCTTTGTCCGACGAAGCCAATGTACACTTGATAAAAAAAGAGTGCGCAGGCTTTCCGGCAGACTCTCTTTTCCGCTTCGATATGTTCCTACAAGTGAGACAAGAATTAGAGAAGACGGATTATATTTACTTTTTCAATAGCAATGCGGAGTTTAAAGCTCCTGTAGGAAAGGAGTTATTGCCGCTGAATGGGGAAAAGCTTGTAGGGGCAGAGTGGCCGGGCAAGCGTAAGCCTTTCAAGCATCCGGCATTTTATCCCTACGAACGTAACAAGCATTCATCGGCGTATATACCTCCCCGGGAAGACAAGCCATATATCTATTATATGGGTGGAATAAACGGAGGAGAAGCTGCCGACTATTTGGAAATGGCAGAAACTCTGTCGGAGAATATCCATGCCGATTATGAAAAAGGTATCGTGGCGTTAGTCCATGATGAAAGCCATATCAACAAATATTTCCGGACTCATGACTGCAAAGTGCTTTCTGCCGAATATTGTTTCCCGGAAGAGTGGATTACATGTGATTTTTCACCTAAAATTATTTTCCGTGACAAAGTAAAACTTGATCCTTACTTTAACAAAGGACGTGATTACTCATTGAAGGGGAAACTGAAAAAAACAGTCAGTGTCATTTATAGAGCGATTCGCTGGTATCTTTAAAAACTTATCAGATAATGAAAATCGTAAAAATTCTCGGAGGTCTGGGAAACCAGATGTTCCAGTATGCCTTGTTCCTTTCATTGAAAGAGCGGTTCCCTCATGAGCAGGTGATGATAGATACATCCTGTTTCAGGAACTATCCCCTGCACAATGGTTTTGAGGTAGACCGGATATTTGCACAAAAAGCCCCCGTCGCTTCATGGAGGAATATTTTGAAAGTGGCATATCCATATCCGAATTACCGGTTCTGGAAAATAGGGAAATACATTCTGCCAAAACGTAAAACCATGTGCGTGGAGCGGAAAAACTTCTCCTTTGATGCTGCCGTTTTAACACGTAAAGGAGACTGTTACTATGACGGTTATTGGCAGCATGAGGAATATTTTTGCGACATGAAGGAAACTATTTGGGAAGCATTCTCCTTTCCGGAGCCGGTCGACGGGCGGAACAAGGAAATAGGGGCACTGCTTCAGGCAAGCGACAGTGTTTCATTGCATGTCCGCCGCGGGGATTACGTAAACCATCCGCTTTTTCGGGGAATTTGTGATTTGGACTATTATAAACGGGCGATACACTACATGGAAGAGCGGGTAAATCCGCAGCTGTATTGTGTCTTTTCCAACGATATGGCTTGGTGCGAAAGCCATCTGCGTGCTTTATTGCCGGGGAAGGAGGTGGTGTATGTAGACTGGAACAAGGGTGCGGAAAGCTATGTGGATATGCGGTTGATGAGCCTGTGCCGGCACAATATCATTGCCAACTCTTCTTTCTCCTGGTGGGGAGCTTGGCTGAACCGCAATCCGCAGAAGGTGGTGGTCGCGCCCGAAAGGTGGATGAACTCACCGATAGAAGACCCTGTTTCTGATAAATGGATAAAACTATAACATAGAAGATATGAATATTGTCTATCTCTTTTTGACTTATAAAAACCCGGAGCTGCTGCTTCATACAATACAGCGGCTAAAAGCTCCTCATGTGGAGTTTTACGTACACGTGGACGCTTCATCCGGAGAGGACTTTTCATGCCTACAAGGAATAGAAGGAGTGTATGAGATCGGAAGAGCGTCGTGTAGGGAAAGAGTGTAGATC
>OIIM01000691.1_pt1 | contig 9885 bp, 9 predicted proteins | sample 1583231 | NCBI WGS metagenome assembly OIIM01 (sample SAMN02674792, study PRJEB24791) | human gut metagenome, SKBSTL006 | isolation source: stool | host: Homo sapiens | place: USA
CTCCCATGCAAACATAATCAAAATGTGGAGTATCTCCTTTAATTACGCAACCAATTGCAATAATTGCATCAACATCGCAATTTTCCATCATTTGGTTGGCGCCGAAAGTTAGTTCGAAACTTCCCGGTACGGTTTTTACCAGAATATTTTCATCTTTTGCTCCATGTTTTTTTAATGTATCAACTGCGCCTTTCAGTAAAGCACCCGTAATGTTGAAGTTCCATTCGGATACAACGATTCCGAATTTCATGCCTTCGGCGTTTGGAACTGAATTGAAATCGTATTCGGATAGATTATGGTAAGCTGTTGCCATAGTAAATTATAAATTGGGAATTAAAAATTGAAAATCAAGAATCCGGAGAGGTCAAGAAAAAAGGCACGGATTACATGGATTTCACGGTTCTGAAATAATCCGCAATCCGGTGTAATCCGTGCCTCAATCTCTTATATATATATATAAGATCTATTATTTCTTCATCAACTTAGCCTGTTCGATGTATTTGTCGATGTCCATGGCTTGGTAAGATTGGAAGTATTTATCCTTAATCTTATTGTAAGCGTCAACTGCGTCATCATACTTGCCTTGTTTCACCAGAATCTCTCCGGCTTGCATCAGGAAGATCGGACTCAGTGTATTGTTGTCGGCTTTGTCAGCAGCAGACATCAATGTAGAGGCTGCTTTGTCCAATTGACCGAGTTGTGCGTAGCAGTTTCCTGCAGCACCCAAAATTGCCGGAGCAACCATTTGATCTTTTCCGTTAAAGCTATCCAGCATTTTAACAGCTTCTTCATATTTGCCAAGTTGTGCGTAGCAAATACCTGCATAAGCTTTGGCCAAGTTAGCGGCTTTAGTTCCGCTGAAATCGTCTGCTACTTTCAGGAAACCGACAAAACCGATGCTGTCACCGTTCAGTGCTTGTTCGTAAGCATCCTGTTCAAAGTATTCCTGTCCTTTGAAAAGAGCCGCCTGCGCTTTTTCTTCACGAGGTTCAGCATAGAGGTTCTTGTACATGATAAAACCTGCTACAATGATAATCACAGCAACAACACCGCCGATGATTGCGTTTTTGTACTTGATAAGAAATGCTTCCGATTGTGTCAGTGCATCTTCTACGTTCAGATGTTCGTTCTGATTCTTTTGTTCTGCCATTTTTATATGATTCTTTTTGTTATTATTCGCTATTTGATATTTCGACTCGCAAAAGTAGTTTTTTTATATCTACAAACGAAATTTAGAGGCATCTTTTTTTGTTTTACACCCGAAAACCACGAAAATCTTGCTACTTTTGTGAACAAATTAAGGTGTACACAATGATACTGAAACGGATATCCATATTAAATTATAAGAATCTGGAAGAGGCGGAGATTGATTTTTCCGCCAAACTGAATTGTTTTTTCGGCCAGAACGGCATGGGGAAAACGAACCTGTTGGATGCGGTGTATTTCTTGTCTTTCTGCAAAAGTTCCGGCAATCCGATTGATTCTCAGAATATTCGTCATGAACAGGACTTCTTTGTCATTCAGGGCTTTTATGAAGCAGAGGACGGAACTCCCGAGGAGATTTATTGCGGGATGAAGCGCCGTTCGAAAAAGCAGTTCAAGCGAAATAAGAAAGAGTACGGTCGTTTTTCGGACCATATCGGTTTCTTGCCTTTGGTCATGGTTTCGCCCGCCGATTCCGAACTGATTGCAGGGGGGAGTGAGGAACGCCGCCGTTTTATGGATGTGGTGATTTCTCAGTATGATAAAGAATATCTGGATGCGCTGATACGATATAATAAAGCGTTGGCACAACGTAATACGTTGTTGAAAAGTGAGTTTCCGGTCGAGGAGGAGTTGTTTTTGGTTTGGGAGGAGATGATGGCGCAGGCTGGGGAAGTGGTGTTCCGGAAGCGGGAAGCGTTTATCAAAGAGTTCATTCCTATTTTCCAGTCGTTCTATTCCTTTATTTCTCAGGATAAGGAGTCGGTGGGATTGTCTTATGAATCTCATGCGAGGGATACTTCTTTGCTGGATGTGCTGAAGCAGAGCCGGGAGCGGGATAAGATTATGGGATTTTCTTTGCGCGGTATTCATAAGGATGAACTGAATATGCTGCTGGGTGAGTTTCCTATTAAAAAGGAGGGTTCGCAGGGGCAGAATAAAACATATCTGGTTGCGTTAAAGTTGGCACAGTTCGATTTTCTGAAACGTACGGGTAGAACGGTTCCTTTATTGCTGTTAGACGATATCTTTGATAAACTGGATGCCTCGCGCGTGGAACAGATTGTCAAACTGGTGGCGGGAGACAGTTTCGGACAAATATTTATTACGGATACGAACCGGGAGCATCTGGACCGCATCTTGCATAAGGTGGGCAGTGATTACAAGATTTTCCGTGTGGAACAGGGAGTTGTCCGTGAAATGGAGGCAGAACAATGAAACGTAATGATGCGGAACCAATAGGTAAATTGATACAGCAGTTTCTTCGACAGGAGAGTCTGGAATCTCCATTGAACGAACAAAGATTACTGGATGCATGGCCGCAGATATTGGGGCCGGCTGCCAATTATACCAGCAATCTTTATATTCGTAACCAGACCTTATATGTGCATCTTACTTCTGCCGCTCTTCGTCAGGAGTTGATGATGGGGCGTGAGAAGTTGGTGCGTGCCTTGAACCAGAAAGTCGGTGCTACTGTAATAACTAATATCATTTTTCGCTGAGGAAGGGGATTCTGTCTATTACCTTTATTCCCAGTGCCCGGAGTCTTTCGTTTGCACGGTCGTAATAAAACGGGGTTTCCAGATATTGATTATTGTGGGCATCTACTCCGATGATAGCGGTACATCCTTCGGCTGCTGCTATCTTCCAAAAATCCGGATGGGGAATGGTCGTAATCTTGTGCGTGTCGTTATAATCTTCGTAGCCGATGTTGTATTCCAAAGGGAGGTTTAACCGTGCGGCAGTCCGGCAAATATGTCTGCTGATTAATTTGCAGTGACGGTCGAATTCCGGATAAGAACGCATAAATAAGTCCGGATGAGCAAAGTAGGCAAACAGTCCGCTTTCCATTCCTTCAATGGCGCTCTCCTCATAGAGTTCGAGCATATCTACCGTTTTGGTATTTCTACCGAAATAAGGAAACTTCTCGTCTGTATGGAAGTGATGGTTTCCGAAGATGATGTAATCCAGTTTAAATTCTCGAATGACTTCTTTCAGCCAATGAAGGTAGTCGGGAAAGTATTCGCATTCCAATCCTATTTTCAGGCTGATCCGGTCTTTATACTTTTCTTGTAACGAGCGGAGGCTTTCTACGTAATCCGGCAGCTCCTCCGGAGTCATGCGGATATCAGAAATGTAGTTAGTATGATATTTCCACGGAGTATGGTCTGAAAAACCCAGTTCCTGATAGCCGCCTTTAATGGCGCTTAAAACAAATTCTTCGTCACTCCCTGTCGCATGAAGGCAGCGGGTGGTATGGGTGTGATAATTCGTTCTCATTTGTCGTTATAATTATGTCCATGCGGATATCGAATGATTCTGCCGGGACTTCTTCTACTAATTGAAAAGGAAAGCAGATACCAGCTTTGCAGGCTGAGGGGATACGTGGCAAAAGGCGGTCATAATAGCCTTTTCCGCGTCCGAGGCGATTACCTTTCCGGTCGAAAGCTACTCCCGGGACGGCGATAAAGTCTATGGCTGCATAGTCGGTAAACACCTCTCCGGTCGGTTCTTCTATTCCGTAGCTACCGGTTGTCATGTCGTCCGGGCCGGTGTATATACGCAGTTCCAGATCATCGCCTACGACAACCGGAAGCAATATTCGTTTTTCACTGCTCCATTTCTTGATAAATGTATGTGTATCCACTTCGTCTCCGAGAGAGTGGTAGAGCAATATGGTATTTGCCGCCCTGAAAGCCGGGTGGGCTTCGAGGGCGGCAAGTATTTTAGCTGATTGAAGCTTCCGCATAGTCGAAGTACAGAGTTGGGTCTTCAACGATGCGATATGCTTGCGCAGTTCTTTTTTTCTTTTCATTCTTTTTGTCCTTAGTATCTTCTTCTTCCACTGCTACCGGAGCTTTCGGGAATGCTTCTCCTTTCTCGAGTATCTCGATACCCTTATTGACAGTAGCGTCTGTCTTGTTAAAATATTGGAGGTAGGCTTCCAGCCCCAACATATTGTAGATGATGTTGCCATAGATGTTTTTCTCCAATAACTTGTAGGACTTTTGGATGAGGATATTTCTTCTTTTCAATCCCTTACTTTCAGCAAAGCGGACAAACTGTTCTACCAGACCCTGGTGGCGGAGATAATTTAGTAGTTCTTCTTCCGTTTCATACTGGCTGAGTTTTTTCCGGTTGTTGTCGGTGTATTGGAATGTGAACTGAATGGTTAATCCACGATTGATAGCCGTAGAAAGATATGAGGTGACACCTGTGGTATCCTGCGGCACGAATATATCCGGCATAATGCCACCGCCACCATACACAGGACGTCCGAGGCTGGTGTAATAAAGTTCGTTTTCATTTTGCTTGATACTGTCGCGTGAGAAGAATTCACCGTGTTCGTAACGGTTGAATAAATCCAGTTCGTAATTACGGTCTTTTCCGCTTTCGTAGGGGCGTTGGATACAACGTCCTGCGGGAGTATAATAACGGGCGATAGTCAGGCGGATAGCCGAACCATCGCTGAAGTCGATAGGCTGTTGCACGAGACCCTTACCGAAGGAACGGCGTCCTACTACCGTACCACGGTCGTTGTCCTGAATAGCTCCGGTAAAGATTTCGCTGGCAGAAGCCGAACCTTCATCGATCAATACGACAAGCGGCATCTTTTGACAGCTTCCTGTACCGTTGGCAAATTCTTCTGCGCGAGGATATTTGCGTCCCTGAGTATATACAATCAGTTTTCCTTCCGGCAGGAATTCGTTAACCATGCGGATAGCTGCTTCCATGTATCCGCCTGTATTGCCGCGAAGGTCGATAATCAGGCCTTTACATTTCTTGTGGTTCAGTTGCGCTAAAGCATTGAGAAGTTCCACATGGCTGGTACGTCCGAACTTACTTACTTTGACATAACCGATTTCGTCATTTAACATATAAGCAGCGTCGACAGTGTTTTGAGGAATGTCTCCGCGTGTGATTGTAAAACTTAATAAGTCTTTTTCTCCCATGCGTTTCACTCCTAACTTCACTTGAGAACCTTTCGGTCCCTTTAGTGTGCGCATAGCCCGTTCGTTGGTTACTTTTTTACCGACAAACAAGCTGTCGTCTACGGTGACGATGCGGTCACCTGCCATTAGTCCTACTTTCTCGGAAGGACCGCCCTGAATGACGGCATTGACGTGTATTGTATCGTTCTGTATCGTAAACTGGATACCGATTCCGCTAAAACTGCCTTCCAACTCCGAATTTACTTCTTCGAGGTTCTGGGCGGGGATATATGTTGAATGCGGATCTAGTTCGGCCAGAATCTGAGGCATGGCTTTTTCCACAAGATCGGTCATGTTTACGGTGTCTACGTATTGGTCGTCTACGATTCGCAGCAATGCATTCAGCTTGTTAGAGGAACCGTTGATGATACCCAAACGATTGCCGGCAAAATGCTTGGCATAAAATGTGCCGATAAGAATCCCGATTACCACGCTGATAGCTATGATGACAGGTGTAAAACGTGAAGAGTTTTTTGTACTCATGTCTATTCCTTTTTTTAAAAGTTCGTCTTATTATTTATTTGGAGCGGTTTCATCCAGTTCTGTATAGATGACTTCAACTCCTGCCCGTTTTAGTAGTTCTATTCCATCTTCGAGGCGGTAATGTTCGGAGTAAACGACTCGTTTGATTCCCGCCTGTATGATTAATTTTGCACATTCAATGCAAGGGGAAGCTGTGACATACATGGTAGCACCGTCGCTGCTGTTGTTTGAACGGGCTATTTTGGTAATGGCATTTGCTTCTGCGTGCAATACATACGGTTTTGTCAGATTATTCTCATCTTCGCATACATTTTCGAAACCGGAAGGGGTTCCGTTGTATCCATCGGAAATAATCATCTTGTCCTTAACGATTAAGGCGCCTACTTTACGACGTTGGCAATAGGAGTTCTCTGCCCATATGCTCGCCATACGTATGTAACGTTTGTCAAGTTCTGATTGTTTCTTTTCAGTGTCCATGTTTCTTAACTAATTACCACTAACTACACGGAAAACCATACGGAATGTCTGAGTGTTAGATTGAGGTTTATATAAAAGGTATAAGTTGTTCTCATCTCCTTCGTAAGACGTTGCGTTGTTCAGGCCTTCAAGAAAGTTCTTGGCGAGTGCATCTCCACCATTGTTTCCTTCTACAGTTGCTTCGAATTTATTATTCTTACCATTGGCACTCCATGTACCTTCAAAGTTACCGGTGGTAGTAATTACTGTTCCCTTTATATTTCCTTTTATGATATCGCCTTCAACCGTACCCTCAAATATGACGTTGTATGTACCATTCTTGTTAAGTTCGTCATAAATCTTTGTTTTTTGAGCTTCATTCTCCCAAAAAGGAAACATATCATGTCCGCCATCCACAGTGATGTAATTTAGTTTCCAGGTTTTCCCGGTAAAGATAGCAGCCACATCATCCGAATCATTACATCCGGTGAATAGAGGGAGCAATAGCAACAGCCCAAGTATTTTACTTATATTTCTCATCATCAATCTCTTTAATACTTATTATTAATTTTTTATCCGGTTTCTGATTAATAAAGCGTCAATGGTCGGTTCTTGTCCACGGAAGCGTTTGTAAAGTACCATTGGATGTTCTGTCCCTCCTTTCGACAAGATATTATTGCGGAATGATTCGGCGACGTCCTGATTGAATATCCCTTTTTGTTTGAAAAGCGAGAAAGCGTCTGCATCCAGTACCTCTGCCCATTTATAACTATAATATCCGGCTGAATATCCGCCTGCAAAGATATGAGAAAACTGTGTACTCATACAGGTTTCTTTCACTACCGGCAATATTTGTGCCTTTTTCCATGCCTCTTGTTCGTAGACCTTCACGTCTCCTTCGAAAGGTACGTTACGTGTGTACCACGCCATATCAAGTAAGCCGAAACTGATTTGGCGGAGGCAGGCGTAGGCTACATTGAAGTTTGAAGCATCCACAAGACGTTGAATTAATTCATCCGGCAGTACTTCTCCGGTCTGATAATGACGGGCAAAGGTGTTGAGAAAATCTTTCTCTATGGCGAAGTTTTCCATAATCTGTGAAGGAAGTTCCACAAAGTCCCAATATACATTAGTCCCGCTTAAACTCTTATATGTAGAGTTGGCAAACATACCATGCAGGCTGTGACCGAATTCATGCAAGAATGTCTCTACTTCATTGAAAGTCAACAAAGCCGGCTTGTTCTCGGTCGGCTTGGTGAAATTCATGACGACGGATATATGTGGACGGCTGTTTTCACCAGTCTTTTTATCTATCCATTGTTCTTTGTAACTTGTCATCCAGGCACCGGCACGTTTCCCAAGACGGGGATGGAAGTCCGTATATAAGATAGCTAAAAACTGCCCATCCTTATCAAACACTTCGTAGGCCTCTACTTCTTTGTGATAAACCGGAATTTCTGTATTCTTCCGGAAAGTAATTCCGTATAGTTTCTCTGCTAATCCGAATACCCCTTTTTTTACTTGTTCGAGCTCAAAGTAGGGGCGAAGCATTTCTTCGTTAATATTGAATTTCTTATCTTTCAGTTTGTTTGAGTAATAGCTCCAGTCCCATGGCATTATAATGAAGTCATTTCCTTGTTCCAGACGTGCTAGTTCCTGTACATCCTTATATTCCGCTTCGGCTGTGGGAGTGTAAGCTTCCAATAACTGATTGAGAAGTTTGTATACAGCTCTGCTGTTTTCAGCCATTCTCCTCTTTAATGTATATTCCGCATAGTCCTTGTATCCTAGCAGTTGAGCTATCTTCATGCGTGTATTGGCTATCTTCTTTACGATATCGATATTGTTGAATTCGTTATCGTGGGTACACTTGGTATTGTAAGCCATATACAGTCTATGACGTAAATCGCGGTTGTCAGCATAAGTCATAAATGGAACATAACTTGGGGCGTGCAGGGTGAAGGCCCAGCCTTCTTTCCCTTCGCTTTTGGCTGTTTCGGCAGCAGCTTCTACGATAATCTCCGGTAGTCCGGCAAGGCTTTCTTTTTTTGTCAGCAGCATTTGATAGCTGTTAGTCTCTTTCAGGTTGTTTTCGCTGAAGTCAAGTGTCAACTTACTCAATTCGGTGGTCAGCTTGCGGTATTCTTCTCTCGCTTCCCCTTCCAGATTGGCACCGTGTCGTACAAAGCTGTTGTATGCGTTTTCAAGCAACTGACTTTGTTCCTGTGTCAGTTGTAAAGTCTCTTTTTGATCGTACACTTCTTTCACGCGGGCGAATAGCTTTTCATTCAGCGTGATATTATTGCTGTGCTCACTGAGCAACGGCATAATCTTTTGAGCCAGTTCTTGCAGATCGTCGTTCGTTTCGGCACTAAGCATATTGCCGAAGACTGAAACCACTCTATCCAGTAGTTCACCCGATTCTTCGAACGCTTCGATTGTATTATTGAAGTTCGCTTTTTCCGGATTTAGTATGATAGCATCTATTTCCGCATTCTGTTGCTTGATACCTTCGAGGATCGCAGGCTCGTAATGCTCTGTTTTAATCCGGTCAAAGGGCACGGTTGCGTGCGGTGTCTGGTATTGCCCGAAGAAAGGATTTTGGGCATTTGTTATATTGTTCATAGTGCAAACAAGTATCAATGTTATTAATAATCTCTCCATAGAACTACAAAACTACTAAAATTGTAGCTTATTCAACGGATAACAGCTTGCTTTTTAACAATATATAAAATGAAATGTATAAAAAAACCGCTACGGTTTCTCGCAGCGGTTTTCTATATTATTCAGGCTTCTAATTAAGCGTTAACTGATGCCATGTGAGCGATCAAGTCAAGAACTTTGTTAGAGTAGCCGATTTCGTTGTCATACCAAGATACAACTTTAACGAATGTATCAGTCAAAGCAATACCAGCTTTTGCATCGAAGATAGAAGTACGAGTGTCACCCAAGAAGTCAGAAGAAACAACTGCATCTTCAGTGTAACCCAGGATACCTTTCAATTCGCCTTCAGAAGCTTCTTTCATTGCAGCGCAGATTTCAGCGTAAGTAGCCGGTTTAGCCAAGTTAACTGTCAAGTCAACTACAGATACGTCCAAAGTCGGAACACGCATAGACATACCAGTCAATTTGCCGTTCAAAGCAGGGATTACTTTACCTACAGCTTTAGCAGCACCAGTAGAAGAAGGGATGATGTTGCCAGAAGCAGCACGACCACCTCTCCAGTCTTTCATAGAAGGACCGTCAACTGTTTTCTGAGTAGCAGTTGTAGAGTGAACAGTAGTCATCAAACCGTCAAGGATACCGAACTTGTCATTCAATACTTTAGCGATAGGAGCCAGACAGTTAGTAGTACAAGAAGCGTTAGATACGAATTGAGTACCTTTCACGTATGTTTTTTCGTTTACACCGCAAACGAACATCGGAGTGTCATCTTTAGAAGGAGCTGACATTACAACATATTTTGCACCAGCTTCGATATGAGCCTGAGCTTTGTCTTTGCTCAAGAACAAACCTGTAGATTCAACAACGTATTCAGCACCTACAGCATCCCATTTCAAGTCAGCCGGGTTTCTTTCAGCAGTGATACGGATAGATTGACCGTTAACGATCAATTTGCTGTTTTCAACATCTGCTTCGATAGTACCGTCGAATTGACCGTGCATTGTGTCATACTTCAGCATGTAAGCCAAGTAGTCTACCGGGCAAAGGTCGTTGATACCTACGATTTGAATATCGTTTCTTTTCATTG
>OIIM01000698.1_pt1 | contig 9805 bp, 6 predicted proteins | sample 1583231 | NCBI WGS metagenome assembly OIIM01 (sample SAMN02674792, study PRJEB24791) | human gut metagenome, SKBSTL006 | isolation source: stool | host: Homo sapiens | place: USA
ATGCCATCAAGGCGAACCAGGTACAAGCCGAGCGTTTTAACTGTCAGATCTAAGTGGAATATCCCGAAAAGATTCACAAACTATTTGTAGATAGTGAAAAAATAGCTTGGGTACTTACTAACCTTTTAAGCAATGCGATTCGCTATTCGAAAGAGAATGGCCGAGTAGTGATTGGCGTAAGGCATAAAAAAGAGTATATCGAGCTCTATGTGCAAGACTTTGGCAAAGGAATCGATCCAAGATATCACCAAAGCATTTTTGATCGTTATTTCCGTGTACCGGGAACTAAAGTTCAGGGTAGCGGTTTGGGATTGTCCATTTCGAAAGACTTTGTAGAAGCACATGGAGGGACATTGACCGTACAGAGCGAACCGGGTAAGGGGAGTTGCTTTGTGATAAGGTTGAAGGCATGATAATGCTGGAAATTATGGAGATAGACTTGTGATTCTGTGGGACTTTTTCCTAGAAAAACTACTTATGACATTATTATATTAAGGTTTTTTATTATTTTTGCCGACGTATTGATATATAATATGATACTTGTCTAAGTTAATCTTTTAAGTGGATAATAATGCATTCTGAAATCGCAGAAGAAAAATTACTGGTCTCCCAATTCTCCCAAGGAAGCCATATAGCGTTTAAGGCATTGTTTATGCGTTATTATCCGAAGGTGCGCTCTTTTATAATGGGATTGGTTAAATCGGAGAGTGAAGCCGAAGATTTGACACAAGAAGTTTTTCTCAAACTGTGGACGCACCGTGAGAAATTTTGTGAAGTAGAAGTGTTCGGAACCTATCTGTATGTCTTGACTAAAAATACAACTTTCAATTATTTGCGTTCCCGGCAGAATCGTCAGGATAGTCAGGGGACAGAATGGGTAGAAGAGTCTACAGACACGACTCCTTATGAAGAGTTGGTTGCTAAAGACTTGCAGCTATTGATTGATATGGTGGTGGAGAATATGCCTCCTCAACGGCAAATGATTTTTCGGTTGAATCGGGAGGCCGGACTGACCAATGCAGAAATAGCGGAGAAGCTGCAGATTAGTAAAAAAACTGTTGAGAACCATCTTAACTTAGCGTTGAAAGAACTGAAAAATGCTTTGTTATTCTTTATATTTCTCTATTTATGTTAATACGGTTGGGGATATATCCGGATTTATGCGTCCTATTATAAATTAGTGGTAGAATGGGTTATTTAAAAAATATAATTACTTACTTTTTTCATCATCCGGCATCGGACGGGGTGGTGGAAAGAGTACATCAACGACTGGCCGATACAAACAGCGGACAAGAGAAAGAAGAGGTCTTGTCCGGTATTTGGGAACAGATCGGTTTTCCACAGGCGGATGAACATCAAACGCTGAGAGCTTTTGAAAAGCTGGAACAACAGATTGGAGGAGATTCTTTAAAATCGGAATCTTCTTTTTCGCGTTTTCGTATTCCCCGATGGAGTTGGATTGCTGCTTCTATCATCGTCCCCTTATTACTATTGTTCGGTTCCGCTTACTTATACAAAGAAACTCTTATCATTAAGAACGAACTTAGCAATGTGACTTTCATTCAATATTATGTTAGTAATGGAAAACGGGAGCAAGTCACTTTACCCGATCGATCGAAAGTTTGGCTTAATTCCGGTTCTTTGCTGATCTATCCGTCTGCGTTTATAGGAAACGAACGTGAGGTCTATCTGGCTGGTGAAGGCTATTTCTCGGTGACAAAAGATAAAGAATGCCCATTTATTGTAAAAACGAACTCTGTTTCTGTAAGTGTACTTGGTACGGAATTCAATATAAACGCTTATCCGAATATAGATAAGGTAGTGACTACTTTGGAAGAAGGATCTATCCGTATGTCGCTGAATCGTTTCGATTCATCCTATTTGTTGGAGCCGGATGATCAGATTGTTTATATTCCGTCCACCGGACATATAGAGAGAAAACGCGTGAAGGCCTCTGATTATTCTGATTGGAGAGGTGGAGGTTTGTATTTCAGTAATAGTCCATTCAAAGAAGTGATACAGACTATAGAACGTACCTATTCGGTTCAGGTACATTTGCAGACTTCTATTTATCAATCCAATAATCTGACTATTCATTTCTATCCTAATGAGTCCATCGAGAATATTATGATGTTGATTAAAGAAATGATCCCTGGACTTGAATACCAGATAGAGGGGAAAGATATTTATATAGATTAAGGCTTGGCTTATATTATCATTTGTTAACATTATATCGTTGGGTGTAGTTAAACAACAGACTGTCCTATTGTAAAAGCCGCCAAAGGACGGCTATTGTTTAACTAAAAAAAATAATATTATGAACAAAAATCGATCAATCCGAGTGGCAGCTTTTTGCCTTGGTTTGATGTTGGCGGGTTCTCTGCAAGTACATGCCCAAAAAGTAACATTTCGGGATGGAACAGTGTCGTTGAAACAAGCGTTTGAAAAGATCGAAGCATCTTCGAAGTATAAAATCGCTTATAATGATTCACACCTGAATGTTTCTCGTAAAGTTTCGTTGAATCAAAAAGAAACCGAAGTACTGGAGATATTGGCAACTATCCTGAAAGATACGGGTTATACGTACAAAAAGAACGGTAACTACATTGTGATTGTTCCCGTGGAACAAAAGCCGGCTTCAAAAGTCAAAAAGGTAAAAGGAGTTGTGAAAGATGCCAGCGGTGAAGCGATTATCGGAGCAAACGTATTGGTAAAGGGTACGGCAACAGGCGTGATCACCGATATGAACGGAAGTTTTGAGTTGGAAGTGCCGGGTAACGCAGTATTGCAGATCACCTATATTGGATATGTACAGCAGGATGTTGCTGTAAAAAACCGGGACCAATTGGCTGTGTTACTGAAAGAAGATACTAAAACCTTGGATGAGGTTGTTGTCGTAGGTTATGGTACAATGAAGAAAAAGGACCTGACCGGTGCAGTAGCATCAGTGAAGATGGACGATACTCCCCTAAGTACGATATCTACAGTGAGCCATGCGTTAGCCGGAAAAGCAGCAGGTTTACAGGTAAATACAATCAGTGCCCAGCCTGGTGGCGGCACAACGTTTCGGATTCGTGGAGCTGCTTCGACCGGAGCAGGCAATGATCCGTTGATTATTGTGGATGGATTTCCTGTAAGTAATGCAGGTAATGTGAGTGTCGGTTATAACAGTGATAATGGTACGACTGACAATATATTGGCCTCGATCAACCCCAATGATATCGAATCAATTGAAGTATTGAAGGATGCCAGTTCTACTGCTATTTACGGTGCACGTGCGGGCAGTGGTGTTATTATCATTACAACCAAACGGGGAAAAGAGGGTAAACCGAAAGTTACCTATTCAGGATCTGCCACTGTGCAGACTATGGCTACTAAATATGAAATGCTGGATGCACAGGATTTTATGATTCAGTCTAACCGCTGGTTTAAAGAAAAGTGGATGTATGATAATAAAGTCGGCATTTATGGTGGTAAAAATGAATCGGAGGCCAGCAGTGCATATCATCCCAAATATTCGGATGCGGATATTGCGAATCCGGTAAATGATACAGATTGGTATGATCGTATTACTCGTACGGGTTTTCAGACACAGCATAATATCTCAATCAATGGAGGTACGGAGTATACCAAATATCTGATTTCTGGTAACTTCTTTAATCAAAAGGGCATTGTAAAGAATAATGGCATGTCGCGTTATACTGGCCGTGTAAATCTGGATCAGAAGCTCAGTAAATATGCAAAAGTAGGTATCAACCTGACAGTGAGTCGTAATACATTGGACAATGTTCCGTTGGGAGCAGGGCAAAATGAATATGCCAGTATTTTAGTGTCTGCTGCTCAGTTTAGTCCACTATTGTCTGTGAAAGATGAAAATGGTGATTACAGTCTGAACCAACAGGCTGCTTATATTCCAAATCCTGTTTCGCTACTTGAGATCAGTGATCAGACGACTAAAGAACGTTTCCTGGCCACTCCGTTTGTTGAAATCAAACCAATCAATGAGCTCACATTGAAAGCCAGTTTTGGTATCGATCGTAACTATCAGCGTCGTGAGGTATACATGCCTAAAACAACTCTTTACGGAGAAAAGGCTGATGGCCGTGCAGACATCGGGCAATATGACAGGTCTGATTATTTGTTAGAACTGACTGCCAATTATGCAAAACGTTTGGGTGATCATAATCTGAATGCTTTGGTTGGATACTCTTTTCAAAGATTCACCAGTAAGTATCTCAATGCGGGTAACCAAGGATTTCTGACAGATGCCTTTCTGTTTAATAATCTGGGTGCAGGTACTTATGAAAAACCATGGGTTGGTTCTTCCGCTTCTAAAAGTGAAATGGCCTCTTTCTTCGGTCGTGTAAATTATACCTATAAAGATCGTTACTTGGTGACCGCCACTCTTCGTGCTGATGGTGCCTCTAACTTTGCAAAAAATAACCGTTGGGGATATTTCCCTTCTGTGGCTCTGGGCTGGAGATTTACGGAGGAAAACTTTGCCCGGTCTTTGAATTTGGATAAAGTGCTCTCTAACGGTAAGTTAAGATTAAGTTACGGACAAACAGGTAACTCGAATATCGGAGATAAATCAGTCACTTATTATGGTACAGGATATAATAAAGTTTTCGGTAATAAAGAATATACAGGAGTCTATGTCAGTCAGATCGGTAATCCGGATTTAAAATGGGAGACTACAACCGAGTGGAATGTAGGATTGGATCTGGGGTTCTTAAACAATCGTTTTAATGTAACTGCAGAATACTTTCATAAGGTAGTTTCTGATTTGCTTAGTTCCCGTAGTGTACTTTCGTATAATGAAGTAGGTTCGATTGCTGCCAATATCGGTAAAACGCAGAGTCAGGGATTTGAGTTGACAATCAATACAAAGAATTTTGATACAAAAGATTTTAGTTGGAATACCGATTTTACTTTCTCGTTCTATCGTGATAAGTGGAAAGAACGTGATGAGAATTGGAGCCCGAATCCATACGATATGTATAATGCTCCGTTAAGAGGATACTATATGTATTTGTCTGACGGGTTGATTCAGCCGGGGGAGGAAGTATCCTGGATGCCGGGAGCTCTACCGGGACAGGTGAAATTAAAAGATATTGATGGATACGCATACAATGAAGACGGAACTTATAAGACCGATAAACATGGCATTCCATTGAGGACTGGAAAGCCCGATGGAAAGATAGATTATGCGGACGCTGTGTTTAAAGGTTGTAGTGATCCGGGTTATTTACTGGGATTGAATAATACTTTCCGTTATAAGAATTTCGACTTGAATGTTTATTTCTATGGTCAGTTGGATTTATTAAAGAGTGGTTCTTATAAAGATTATTGGATTGTCGGTTCAGGAACAATGACCGGGGTGAATAACTTATATCGCGGTTATAACATGCCTACTTCGGCCAAAGAAGTGTGGTCGCATGATAATACATCGGGTAAGATGCCGGGTTATTTTCAGTATATGAGTAATTATGGATATGGAGACTATTTCTTGGAAAAGAGCTGGTTTATTCGCTGTCGCAATATTACGCTGGGATATACATTGCCTGTTAAGTCGGCAAAGAAACTGGTTTCCAATGTACGTATCTACGCCGATGTGAACAACTTGTTTACTATTACTCCGTATGATGGTTTGGATGTGGAAACAGATGATTCTTATTGGGCATATCCCAATGTACGTAGTTTTAGTATTGGTCTGGATATTACTTTCTAAGCAATAAAAAAATAAAGAATGATATGAAAAAGATAATTTATATATTTTCCCTGTTTATCACAGTAATTGGTTTATTAGGCTCTTGCATTAACCTGGAATCCGAATCATATGACTCAATTAATACAACTATATTTCCTACTAATGCAGATGATGCTGATGCATTGGTTATTGCAGCAGCTTACGGTCCGTTCCGTGCAGATGGGTATAGCGGATTATTTCAATGTGCTAAAGGTGGTTTGGCCTCTAATACAGATATGTCTACCGACCTATTGGATTGTAAATGGGGAGATTCGTGGTGGCCGGCTGTATTACAGTTGAATTTCACTGCTACCTCTGATATTCCTACTTCTTTTTACGGAACATGGGCGAATCATATCGGAAAGATGACATTGACATTAGACCGTATCTCTGGTATTGATATGAAAGAAGAGGAAAAAACACGTTTAATTGCCGAAACACGTTGTGGGCGTGGATGGTTGGCATATATTCTTTACGACTTGTATGGCCCTATTCAGATTCCTTCATTAGAAGTTTTACAGAATCCTACCCAAAAGGTTATTGTACCCCGTTCTTCAAAAGAGGAAACAGTGAAGTTGATTGAAGATGACTTGAAAGCGGCAGCTGAGGTACTTCCTGCTAAATATAGTAAATCTGATGAGAACTTTGGACGGTTCACCAAAGGACTGGCATATACGGTGTTGATGAAACTTTATATGCATGAAAAAGAATGGGGCAAGGCTGTGGAATGTGGCAGAGAAGTCATGAAATGTGGATATTCGTTGGTTACTAATTATAAGGACATTTTTACTTTAGACAATGAGGGTAATGATGAAATGATCTTTTCATGCATTGAAACCAGAGGAGTAAACGAACAGATGTGGCATGCGCATGTGTTGCCAAGCAACTATCCTACAACTAATCCGAACATACAAAAATGGAATGGTTATCGTATGCCATGGCAGTTTTACCACAGTTTCGATCCTAAAGACAAGCGCCTGGAAGTTATCTGTAGTGAATATGTAGGAACAGATGGAGTGACATACAATGAAACTAATCCCGGTGAGTATTTGGATAAAGGGGCTTTACCCATCAAATATGGAGAAGATCCGACACAAACCAGTGAAAATAGTGAAGTCGATGTGGTTGTTTACCGTTATGCCGATGTATTGACTCTGATGGCTGAGGCATTGGCACGTAGTAATAATGCGGTTACTCAGGAAGCTGTGGACCGTCTGAATGATGTACATACACGTGCAGGACTGGCTGCTTATCAGTTGAGTGATTTTACCTCACTGGACGATTTTCTTGGAGCTGTTCTTAAAGAACGTGGGCATGAATTATGGGGTGAGGGTTGTCGTCGCAGTGATCTGATCCGCTATGGATTGTATATCGACTATGCTATCAAATACAAAGGATCGACTACCGCAAAAGAGTATATGAACCTGATGCCTTTGCCACAGAGTGTCATAACGGAAAGCAGTGGTCAGGTCATTCAGAATGAAGGATACTAATGCTTCTTAAGAGATTATTATAAATTAATTCAGAACGGATTTCGCAATGTGTCATGGAGACGTCTTATGATTTCTAAATTGCCGAAGTCCGTTCTTGCACAACTAGAATTGAAAAATTAAATCATGCTTTTTAAGAGAATACGTGTTACAATCTTATTGCTCGGACTGTTGAGCTTTAGCTTGAGGGTGTCGGCACAAATTGTTTTGAAGCACTCTGATTGGGAGTGGAAAATTTCAGAAACCGGATGTGCCGAACAACTAATATTTAAAGGTGGAAAACGAAATGATACCATACCTTTCTTTCGTGAAGGAGAACATGCCGGTCCATCCTTTTATGCAAAACGGGAAGGTAAAGAAGTGCGTGGATCCTGGATTCCGGATGGATACGCCTCCTATCGGAGCGAGATAGACGGAGTTCTTTGCCGGATATCATATATAAAAGATCATGGTCAACCTGCATTAAGGGTAAAGCTGACAAACAACTCACCGGTGCCTTATCAACCTCAGAAGGCCGGTCTGAAGTTGGGCATCGATACATATATGGATAAATTTCCGGATTGGTTTGGTAAATACTTTCCAACCTTGATGAGAAACGAAAAGACCCATTTTTATGGCTATCTTCAAACCCCTTCCGGACATACATTGGGACTTGTATCACAGCAGCCTGTAGCATCCTGGAGTGTAGATTATAATCTGGGCTATCAGGATCCGGCCCCATTTTGGTTTATGGGGCATCGCATCGAATCATTAAATCTCGATTTATTGAATGAATTGCCTTTGCCGGCACGTCATCCGCAGAATCTGTATGAACTGAAACAGGGGGAAAGTAAAGAGTGGATTTTTACATTTGTCAATGTGGGTAATTTGGACAATCTGGAACATGCCATTGCTCGAGTTTCGGATATTCCTTTGATTGATATCCGTCAGACTTCGCATGCTGCACGTGAGGAAGCATCGTTCACACTTACTGCCGATAATCCTAACGTAAAGGTGACCAATGATGCCGGAAAAGAACTGCCTGTCGTACTGACTAAAACCAAAGGGAATCGTTGGATAGGAAAAGTCCGGTTGGAAGATGCAGGTCTCTATACCCTTTCTGTCCGTTCGGGCAATAAAGTTGCCGAAGCGATATGGACAGTACATCATCCTTGGCAATGGGTGATGGAAAAGGCACGTGAGAATGCAGCCCGTTATCATCAGAAACCGACGTCACATGCTGAGAGTTGGTATGGGTTCTATTCGGCTTTTCTTGCTGCCCGTTATTTCCCGAATGAGTCATTGGATAAGCAATTGAGCAATTATTTTGATCGGCTTTACAACAAATTGCATGATTCGGTAAAAGTGGAACCGTTGTATTTTAAGACACGTATTCAAAATACCTCTACTACTATTGGAATGTTGGTAGATAAATATGAGGCACAGGGAGATTTGGAAGATCTGAAAAAGGCGTCGAAGTTGGCTGACTGGATGATCGCGACCTCCCAGCGCGAAAATGGTGCATATTATAATCATGGAACAGTCTATACCAGTGTGATCTATATCGCTAAAAGTGTTTTGGAACTGGCTGTCCTCGAACGTAAATTGGGTGAACAGGATTTGTTTTGGAGAACATGTGCCGACCGTCATTTCCTGTCTGCAAAAAAGGCGGTTGACCAACTGGTTGCGTCACAAGGAGATTTTCAGACAGAGGGAGAATTGACCTTTGAAGACGGCATGATTTCTTGTTCAGCTTTACAGATAGGTATGATGGGAGTCATCGAGCAAGATGCTGTTGCACGCAAATATTATACCGATGCAATGTTGAAGATACTGAACAGCCATGATTGCCTTACTCAACTCCGTGTACCCGATGGGCGCCGTCGGCAAGGAACTATGCGTTATTGGGAAGCGCAATACGATGTACAGATGCTTCCCAATATGTTTAATTCACCCCATGGCTGGAGCGGATGGCGTGCGTATGCTACTTATTATGCTTATCTGCTGACAGGCGACGAGAAATGGCTGGAACAAACATTTAATGCGATGGGAGCTTTTGCCAATTTGATTGATTATAAAACGGGGCAGTTGCGTTGGGCTTTTGTTGTCGATCCGCATCTTGAAGTAGAACAGGCGTGTAGCGCTGATACTAAACTGGATTTTTCTGATCTTAGTTTTGGTAATCCGCATCCGAAATTATATGATACCCGTAAGTTTGTTATTGGTGAGCAATATGTCAATATGATTAGCGATTGGCAGACGGTCAATACTCAGGATAATGATGTGCACGAATTATTTAAATGTATCGGTGAAGCTGTTCTGACTAACGCTTTTGTCATAGAACGTCCGAATGGAGAAGTCGTAGGATACAATTGCCGTGTAACCCGGAAGGGGAATACATTGACTGTAAAGGCAGACGAGAAACAGATCGTGAATCTACATTGCAACTTGAAGCATTCTTTCTCTGTGTCTTTCGATGGTAAAACCTGTTCTTTGCCTGAAGGATATTGCAATTGGGCTTTTGGGCAGTCCGGTTATTGACTTTACAATAACTCCTGTTAATCCCATACACTCACAAACTGAAACA
>OIIM01000724.1_pt1 | contig 9467 bp, 5 predicted proteins | sample 1583231 | NCBI WGS metagenome assembly OIIM01 (sample SAMN02674792, study PRJEB24791) | human gut metagenome, SKBSTL006 | isolation source: stool | host: Homo sapiens | place: USA
GGCAGCTGTTGCATGAGCATTGGTGAAAAGGATTCCCGATTTTGCCAGTTGGTTGACGTTGGGTGTCTGTACGTTTTTAGCTCCGTAACATTCCAGATCGCCGTAGCCGAGATCGTCGGCGTAGATAAATACAACGTTGGGTGTTTTTGACTTTGTCGGTGTGGTGTTTTCCGGTGCTTTGTTGGCGGCTGTTGCAGCACAGGCAACAGAGGATACAAGGGTTAGAATGAAAGGTTGTTTCATTGGTTTTGGGGGTTAAGTGTGTTATTATTAGTAGAAAAAGATGTGCCTGTTCTTTGCCGGACACATCTTTTTCATCGTCTGTTTAACTTAATTCAATGATTTCCTCATTGCAGTTCGTCAGTTTTTCTATTCCTTCGTTGGTCACTACCCAAGAGTTCTCGATACCTACGGGACCTACACCCGGAATGACGATTTTCGGTTCGAGAGCGAAAACCATTCCCGGTTCCAATTCTTGTTTCATACGGGGAGCAAGTACAGGGGCCTCGTTGATTTCCAGGCCGATACCGTGGCCAATGAATTTGGCTTGTTGACTGATACCCATAAATTTGTCGGCAAAACCGGCTTTGGTTACTATGTTGATCGCTGCATTATATAAGTCTTCGCATACAACGCCGGGTTGAGCCATCGATGAAACGGCTTCCTGAATGTCAAGACAGACCTGATGAGCTGTATAAGCCTCGTCACTTAGCTTTCCGACAGAGAATACACGACTCATATCTCCCATATATCCATTGAAATTTCCGCCTAAATCTACCATAACACTTTGTCCTTCTTTTAAAGGAGTCTTATTCAGTCCGCCTGGCAAAGCCGGATCCAACCCTTCGCCTCCCAAAGCGAAATCGTAAGGTGAAGGATAAGCTGCATTGTCACCCGTCAGTACGCTACCCATAAAAATCTCCATACTTTGACCGAATACGCGGAAGATACCTAAGTTACCTTGCAGACGCATCAGCCTCTCTATTTCAATGGAGAATTCCAGATCAGTCATCCCCGGGCGATATACCGAAGGAATCTGGTCGTAGGCTTTGGCATGAGCTACACCCGAACGACGGAATAATTCTATCTCTACAGGAGTCTTAACGCTGCGCGCTTCACGGATCAGAGGAGTACCGTTTACAATTTCCGATTCAGGGAAAATAGCAGCAAGGCGATTGTATTCTGTAAACGAAAGTTCGTCGCCTTCCAACATCAACTTTTGTGGCATCGGCAGATTGTTTTCTTTGATCAAGTCTGGAATCTGTTCCGGTTTACGGATGGGAAATACATGTTCGCCGGTGATATTGTTGGGGCGTTTGATGAATAATAAAGCCGGTGAGTGGAGAGGTAAGTAGAGGTATCCGCTGACGATACGGCCGTAAGTATAGAGCAAATTTACATTACAAGTGATAAGTGCGGCTTCAATATTTTGCTGAGCCATAAGCACACGAATTTTATCGCGGCGCATCTTTAATTCGGGTTGTAACATTTTGTATTATTATTTGGTTTCGAGATGCAAAGTTAGGCGATTTTAGTTGAAAATGAAACCTTTTTATAAAAAAGTAGCGTTACCCATGTCCTGTCTCAGGAGATGGATAACGCAAACCATAAATACAAATACAACTAAACAAAGTTTTTATGTTAGTGGACAAGTAATAATCAGATGATTCCTTGTCCCATCATTGCATGGGCTACTTTCATGAAACCTGCAATATTGGCACCTTTTACATAATTGATATATCCGTCGGGCTCTGTACCATACTTCACACATTGTGCATGAATGCCGTGCATGATAGAATGCAGTTTCTCGTCTACCTCGGCTGCACTCCAGCTCAAGTGCATTGCATTTTGTGACATTTCGAGTCCGGATGTTGCCACACCGCCTGCATTGACAGCTTTGCCGGGAGCGTACATTGTTTTGTGTTCGATAAAGAGATCGATAGCTTCGGGTGTACAACCCATATTGGAGATCTCTCCGACACAAAGAACGTTGTTGTCGATCAGGTTCTTGGCATCTTCGCCATTCAATTCGTTTTGAGTGGCGCAAGGAAGCGCTATGTCTGCTTTTACTTCCCATGGGCGTTTACCGGCTACGAATGTAGAACCCGGAAATTCATCTGCATACGGAGCCACAATATCGTTGCCCGAAGCACGCAACTCAAGCATATAATCGATCTTCTCTCCACTGATTCCATTCGGATCATAGATATATCCGTCCGGTCCGGAGATGGTAACTACTTTGGCTCCCAGTTCGGTAGCTTTGGTAGCAGCTCCCCAGGCAACGTTTCCGAATCCGGAGATAGCCACAGTTTTACCTTTTATGTCGATACCCTTGGTCTGCAACATTTGGTTGACGAAATACAATCCGCCGAATCCAGTGGCTTCCGGGCGAATCAGTGAACCGCCAAATTCAAGTCCTTTACCCGTGAAAGTTCCTGTAAACTCACGGGTCAGTTTCTTGTACATACCGAACATATAGCCGACTTCACGTCCTCCTACACCGATATCACCGGCAGGCACATCCATATCCGGTCCTAGATGACGCCACAATTCAAGCATGAATGCCTGACAGAAACGCATGATTTCCGCATCACTTTTTCCTCGTGGAGAGAAGTCGGAACCTCCTTTGCCACCGCCCATAGGTAAAGTTGTCAGTGCATTTTTGAAAGTCTGTTCGAATCCCAGGAATTTCAGGATCGAGAGGTTGACAGAAGCGTGGAAACGGATACCGCCTTTGTATGGGCCGATAGCGTTGTTGAACTGAACACGATATCCCAGGTTGGTCTGAACTTCACCTTTATCATCCACCCATGTTACACGGAATGTGAAAATACGGTCGGGCTCTACCAGTCTTTCGATGATTTTGGCCTTTTCAAATTCTGGGTGTTGGTTGTAGATATCTTCGATAGAGAGTAATACTTCTTTTACGGCCTGAAGATATTCAGATTCACCGGGATGTTTTGCCTCAAGAGAGGACATGATTTTTTCGATGTTCATAATAGTATGTTTTAAAAAGGTTGATTCTGATAAAATGTAACTTGTTTCATATGCAAATATAAGAAAAGTTTTCTGATGTCATTCGGAATGGCGTATTATTTTGATTAAATAATGATAAAATGACAAAAATACCTATTCGGATATTTATGTCAGTATTTCATTTTCATCCCCAGGTTATACATGATAAATGCATAGATGTCTGCTTGCTCCTTTACTAACTTTGTTGTGGCTTTGTTGGAACCATGTCCGGCCTTGTGGTCGATACGTATGAGAGTAGGAGAGATTTTAAGCTGAAAACGAGAAAGCAATCTGTGCATATATGGATAGTCAGCAATAAAGTGAATTGTTTTTTCTTGTTTTTCCCAATAAAAACAGCGACTTTTGTCTGTTGAATTTTAAAACTACGGGAAGCCCATGCTCAGCAAATTTAAATTAAACCAGCTCTATTTTAAAGATACCCAGTTTGCTAACCTGATGACAAGGCGAATTTTTAACGTCTTACTGATAGCTAATCCTTATGATGCTTTTATGCTGGAGGATGACGGGCGTATCGATGAAAAGATTTTCAATGAATATACCTCACTTTCTCTCCGTTATCCCCCCCGTTTTTCACAAGTTTCCACCGAAGAAGAGGCGTTGAGGCAGCTTGAAAGTGTATCGTTCGATCTGGTGATTTGCATGCCGGGTACGGGAGATAACGATAGTTTTGATATCGGGCGTCATATTAAGGAGAAGTACGAACAGATACCGATTGTCATCCTGACACCGTTCAGTCATGGTATTACCAAACGGATTGCAAACGAAGATCTGAGTGCATTCGACTATGTGTTCTGTTGGTTGGGAAATACCGATTTGCTGGTGTCTATCATTAAGCTGATCGAAGACAAGATGAATCTGGAGCATGACGTAAAAGAGGTAGGCGTGCAGTTGATTCTGTTGGTGGAAGACAGTATCCGCTTCTATTCTTCCGTACTTCCCAATCTTTATAAATTTGTATTGAAGCAGAGTCAGGAGTTTTCTACCGAGGCCTTGAATGCCCATCAACGTACACTCCGTATGCGTGGTCGTCCCAAAATTGTATTGGCTCGTACTTACGAGGAAGCGATGGATATATATAATAAGTATACTAACAATATATTGGGAGTTATTACCGATGTCCGTTTTCCTCGTGTGGATAAGGGAGAGAAGGACGGTATGGCAGGTATCAAGTTGTGTGCCGAGGTAAGAAAGAAAGACCCGTTTGTTCCTTTAATCATCCAGTCGTCCGAGACGGAGAATGCGGCCTATGCGGCAAAATACGGGGCCACGTTTATCGATAAGAATTCCAAGAAGATGGATGTCGATCTTCGCCGGATTGTTTCCGATAATTTCGGTTTTGGTGACTTTGTGTTCCGTAATCCCGAAACGGGAGTCGAGATAGCCCGCGTACGGAATCTGAAAGAGTTGCAAAATATCCTTTTTGCCGTTCCTGCCGAATCTTTCCTTTATCATATCAGCCGTAACCATGTCTCACGTTGGTTGTATTCACGCGCCATGTTTCCGGTAGCCGAATTTCTTCGTCCCATCACCTGGCATAGTCTGCAGGATGTCGATGCACACCGCAAAATCATCTTTGAGGCCATCGTGAAATATCGAAAGATGAAAAACCAGGGAGTGGTAGCCGTATTCAAGCGCGACCGTTTCGACCGTTATTCAAACTTTGCCCGTATCGGAGACGGTTCGTTGGGAGGAAAAGGGCGCGGACTGGCGTTTATTGACAATATGGTGAAGCGCCATCCGGAATTTGAAGAATTTGAGAATGCCCGTGTAGCTATCCCGAAAACAGTAGTGCTCTGTACCGATGTATTCGACGAGTTTATGGATATGAATAATCTGTATCAGGTTGCCCTTTCCGATGCTGATGACGATACGATTCTGAGATATTTCCTGAAAGCAAAGTTACCCGACCGCTTGGTTGAGGACTTTTTTACTTTCTTCGATGTAGTGAAGTCCCCTATTGCCATCCGTTCTTCTTCTCTGCTTGAAGATTCCCATTATCAGCCTTTTGCAGGCATCTATAACACTTATATGATTCCTTATCTGGACGATAAATATGAGATGCTTCGCATGTTGTCCGATGCTATTAAGGGAGTATATGCATCAGTCTATTTTCGTGACAGTAAGGCATATATGCAAGCCACTTCGAATGTGATCGATCAGGAAAAGATGGCCGTTATCCTGCAACAGGTAGTCGGCAATCAGTATGGTGACCGTTATTATCCTTCCATGTCCGGTGTAGCCCGCTCTCTCAATTATTATCCCATTGGTGACGAAAAGGCTGAAGAAGGTACGGTAAATCTGGCTCTCGGTTTGGGCAAGTATATCGTAGATGGAGGCATGACTTTGCGTTTCTCGCCTGCCCATCCTTCGAAAGTGCTACAGACCAGTGAATTGGATATTGCCTTGAAAGAGACGCAGACCCGTTTTTATGCCCTCGACCTGAAGAATGCCGGTGATAACTTCTCGATTGACGATGGCTTCAATCTTTTGAAGTTACATGTGAAGGAAGCCGAAAAAGACGGTTCGTTGCGTTATATTGCCTCTACTTACGATCCTTACGATCAGGTGATTCGGGACGGTTTGTATCCCGGAGGGCGCAAAGTGATCACGTTTGCCAACATCCTGCAGCACGATGTATTTCCGTTGGCACGCATCCTGCGCTGGGTGCTTCGTTATGGTCAGCAGGAGATGCGCCGTCCGGTAGAGATCGAATTTGCCGTGACGCTCAATCACGACCGTGATAAGACCGGTACATTCTATCTGCTTCAGGTGCGTCCTATTGTGGACAGTAAAGATATGTTGGACGAGGATCTTACGACTATTCCTGACGAAGACGTGTTGCTTCGTTCCAACAACTCTTTGGGGCATGGCATTATGAACGAGATACACGATATTGTGTATGTCAAAACCGATCATTACAGTGCATCGAACAATCAGAATATAGCTTGGGAAATAGAGAAAATCAACCAGCAATTTCTGAATGAAGGCAAGAACTATGTGCTTGTCGGCCCCGGACGATGGGGAAGCAGTGATACTTGGTTGGGTATTCCGGTGAAGTGGCCACATATTTCTGCCGCGCGTGTCATTGTGGAGGCCGGACTTACTAACTATCGGGTAGATCCCAGTCAGGGAACACATTTCTTCCAGAACCTGACTTCTTTTGGTGTGGGATATTTCACGATTAACGCGTTTATGAATGATGGAGTATACAATCAGGAATTCCTGAATGCGCAACCTGCCGTATTTGAAACCGAATATCTCCGTCATGTACGCTTTGAAAGGCCGATTGTTGTGAAAATGGATGGCAAAAAGAAACTTGGAGTAGTCCTTATGCCCGATAAATAATTGAATAACGTTGTATAAAAAAAGTCCTGTTTTTCATAAGAAATGCAGGACTTTCTTGTTTTACCTCCTTTTTGTGGTCTGTTTTTATGATTAAACAACTTTTTGTGGCTCTTTTTTCAGATTTTGTAAGGAATCGCATGTTGTGCATTTATTATAATAAAGGAAAACTATAACTTTGCGTTCGGTTTTTACAACTTATGAGTAATAATTAGTAGTTATCATTATGAAAAGACTCTCTTTTATGGTTAGTATGGCGATGCTAATTTCATGTGTTGCCTCGTGTGATTCCGGCAGTGATGCTGTTTCATGCGGTGTAGGAACATTGAGCCTCGGGCTCTCTGCCAATCCTTCTTTTTCCACGAAAACCCGTTCCGTCAACGAAGCGGAATATAAAAAAGCCGATAATTATCAAGTGACGGTCAAGGATGCCGACGGTGCCTCTTTATACAATGGTTTGTACAAAGACATGCCCTTGTCCATTGATCTGACTGCCGGTAAGGGGTATACCGTAAAAGCTTTCTATGGCGAGAATGTGAACGCAGGCTTCGACAAGCTATATGTGGAAGGTAGTCAGGAGTTCACGGTCAGTGAAGGCGAACAAAAGAATGTTATTTTGTACTGCAAACCGGCTAATGTCAAAGTATCGGTTGTCTATACCGAAGATTTTCTGAAATATTATTCGGATTGTACCGTATCGCTCTCTACTTCACACCTGACTGCTCCTTTTGAAGTGAATATGAAAAAAGATTCCGGCAAGGATGCTTATCTGAAAGCAAATGCCGATGGCGAGAAGGTATCGATTACGGTAGGAGGCTTCAGAGATAAAGAAGGCAATCCGGTAGTAATGGAAGCTTTGGTTGCCGAGAAAAAAGTGGCTCCCAAAACACACCTTACTATTACAGTCGATCCGGAAGTTATTACTATTTCCACGGGTACGGCGTCGTTGGACGTAACAGTGGATACCGGTACAGAAGATAAGGATGTGAATATCGAGATTCCGGAAGAGTATTGGCCGGGTAATGCAAGTAAGTAAATATAAAAAGATTGGTATATATGAATGCGATAAAAAACATATATGCGGTGCTGGCATTGATAGCACTTTGTTTGAGTTCCTGCGAGATGAAGAATGAATTGGAAGGCAAATATAATTTGAAGAATGACGAGGGGCTTCTGACATTGGATCTGGTGAACAAGACTCAGGCTACGCCTACTACAAAGGCTGAAAGTACATCACTTACTGATGAACTGGATGTGAATACCTATAAGGTGGAGATTGTTGATAATGCCACTGAAGCCGTGGTCCGTTCATTTGCCAGCTATGCAAAGTTGAAAGAAGCTTTGCCGTTGGTCGTTCCGGTAGGAAACTATAAGATTGTGGCTAAAAGCGGTGTTTTGCAAGATGCTTCGCGTACTCCCTATTTTGAAGGAAGTTCTTCTATCGAAGTGAAGCAAGGAATGGAGTCTAAGGCAGAAGTTCTTTGTAAATCGGCAACTGTGAAGGTTAGTTTGAATATATCAGAAGAGTTTCTCAATATGTTTGCCGATGATTACGTGTTCACCGTTTCAAACGGAATCGGCGGAGTCATTTATGTAAAGAAGGAAGATTTAAGTTCGATTTATCTCAGCATTCCTGACGGCTCTACTTCGATTAAAATTGTAGCGAAAGTAACGGAGAAGGACAGTGGTAGAGACATTGAGACTGTTTATACAGTGACGAAGCCCGATGCAGAAGGTCTGCAAGGCGGTGATTCTTTTAATGTCACGGTGAAACCGGTAGAAGAAGGTGAAGATCCGAACAATCCCGACGTAACTCCTTCTGATCCGAAGTTGGGGATACAGTTGGATATTGACTTGACCATGGATGAAACTGGCATTACAGTGAAAGTACCGACTGAACTGATTGAAGAATCGAAACCGGACGAACCGGATCAACCAACAGATCCCGATCAGCCGACAGTAGACGGACCGGAGATTATCGGGGCGGATGAAGTGGTAGAAGTGGATACCAATAATCCTCCAACAGTTCAGGTTACAATGAAAGCTCCGGCTGGAATTCAGAATTTACTTGTGACGATAACTTCAGATTCCAACGAGTTTATAGGTTTAATTTCTCAAATGGGGTTGGGCGAAACGTTCGACTTAGCTAATCCTGGTGATTTGGAGGATAAACTTGGAGGTAGTTTAGAAGACGGATCCGGTATAGGCCTGATTGACCCGAATGATCCGATTAAAGATAAAAAAGAGTTTATCTTTGATGTATCCGGTTTTATGCCTATGTTATCGCCGTTTGGGCTTCAGCAACACTATTTTACTATTAAACTGATTGATAATAATGGTAAGGAGTTAGCCAAGAAATTGACAGTAAAAGTGGTGAAAAACTAATTTGAATTTTCAATGAAAAGATATATATATTTGTTCGTCTCTGTCTTTACTCTTGTGATGGCATCATGCCAACAAGAGGAGACTTCCAATGGTAAGACCGGATTTCTCCAGTTTTCCGTGGAGAAGAATACAAGTACGATTTTAGTTCCGGCAACAAGAGCAGAAGAGTTGCCGATTGCCTTGCAGGTAGTTGACAGAGCCGGGACCGTTGTAAAGGAGACTGATGATTGGCATAACTGGACATCTACTCCTCTTGAATTGCCATTAGGTTCCTATACCATTAATGCTTTCTCAAAAGGGGTTGATGTAGGGACAGCCGGATTTGACGAGCCTTATTACTGGGGGCAAAGTGAAGTAACGGTTGTTCCGAAAGTAAATCAGAGTGTTAACATAGAGTGCCGTTTGGCCAATGTGAAAGTGACAGTCAATTACAGTGCTGATGTGAAGAAGTATTTTTCGAAACTGAACTGTTCTGTGGGTAATTCTTCCGGTAAGCTGGTTTTTGGTAAGGACGAGACACGCTCCGGGTATTTTGCGGTGGATAAGTTGAATATTTCGTTGGCATTGACAAATACGGATGGGCGTTCTTTTGTTTTTGAATCCGAACCGATTACAGATGTAAAAGAACGTCAGCACTATCGTATTAACTATACTATGAAGGCCAATGGTGCTATTGGTGGGGTATCAGTCACCTTAGATCCTTC
>OIIM01000738.1_pt1 | contig 9364 bp, 5 predicted proteins | sample 1583231 | NCBI WGS metagenome assembly OIIM01 (sample SAMN02674792, study PRJEB24791) | human gut metagenome, SKBSTL006 | isolation source: stool | host: Homo sapiens | place: USA
GAAAAGAATGTTGTCCATAGGATCAATTTTTAAAGGGTTTACGGAGGCTAAAAGTATGGAAATCAAATGAAATAAGCAAGTAAAAAAGAAAGAATTTATAAAGCTGAATTATTCTATCTTTTAATCTCTTTAAACAAAATGGGCACACTGTAGTTATTTACTTCATTCCCTCATTTCTATACGGAAATGAACTAATTTCGAGCTTGTGCAGATTTATTTTTGATACCTAATGGGGTTATGGCTAATGATACATGAATTTATTCGTCTGACAATTGTTGTTCTTTCGTCTGACAATTGTCAGACGAAAAAGAAACAGCTGTCAGACGAAAGTTCAACAACTGTCAGACGATTAAATTTAAGTATAATGAATACTAAATCTGTGTACATCAAGAATTAAATCTTAGAGTAAATCCGAACAGATTAGTTCGTTTCAAAACAGTTCTTAGCTTAAACTTATTGGATTTTACTTCCCTTCCTTGATTTTTTTTCATTTTCCTTTGGTGGTAAATGTAAGTTGCTGTGTCTTCTTATTAAAAGCGCGCAATATGATGAATGAGAAATGGAATCAATACTTTTTCGGAGAACCGACCGAAGAGGAAAAACGGGAGCTTTTTCAGGAACTGGAAAAGAACGAAGATATGAAACGGGAATTTGCAGAAATGCAAAATATCGTAGGTCTGTCCGGATTATTACCCAGAGAAGATGATTCTTTGAAAGGCGAACGGAATCTGGAAGCAATGATGAACCGTCAGGAGAAAAAGCTGAGGCGGAAACGGGTGTTGCAAATCGTGCGGTATACTACTTCGGCAGCCGCTATGATTGCTCTGACGTGGATGCTCGCCTGGTATATGTTTGTTGGCTCGGAGACTCCTTCTTATACGGAGATTACAGTTCCGAAAGGGCAACGGGTACATTTAACCCTTCCGGATGGTAGTGAGGCATGGTTGAGTTCGCTTTCTACGTTGAAGTGGCCTTCTGTTTTTTCGTCCGATGCCCGTACGGTAGAACTGGATGGAGAGGGGTTTTTCACTGTGACAAAGGATGCTTCCCGTCCTTTTACAGTGCAGACGCAGAAGTATGATGTAAGAGTGCTTGGTACGGAATTTAATGTGTATGCTTATAGTAACAGTGAGAAGTTTGAGACAGACTTGCTCTCGGGTAAAGTGAGGGTTAGCTCTACCGGATTTCCAGAAGAATCGGTGAATTTATTGCCTGACGAGAAAGTATCTTTGGTAGATGGAAAACTGGTAAAGTCTTCTTCTCATTTTGGAGGAAAGGAATATCGTGAACAAGGAATTTATGACTTTGAAGAATTACCGTTGGGCGAAGTGCTGGAAAGATTGGAGCAATGGTATGATATTCATTTTACTGTAGATGATCCATCTCTGTTGAGTAAGATTATTTCGGGTAAGTTCCGGCAAAGCGATCAGATTGAAACGATTCTGAAAGCAATTAGCCGTGCGGACTTATTTGAGTACAAAATACTGTCACAGCGAGAGATAACGATATATTAATAATCTGATTAAAATTTAATGCCTATGTAACACAACGGAGTAGAATAAAACGAAAGTAAATAGACATCAAAATGAGGAATAAAAAGGGGGAAAGTGGTGCAACACTCTCCCCAATTCCTCAGCTATTAATACTTTCTCTGTTTCACGTTTTTGTGAACCTAAAATAAAGTACTAACAAAACCACTTAGCAAAGTTATGAAAAAAATCTTTTCACTGCTCGCTTTGGTCCTGTTTATTAACCTTTTTACATACCAGGCCCAGGCACAGACAGCAGTTGTGAATATTAATAAAACTTCGGTTTCGCTAAAAGAACTGATTCAAGAAGTCGAAAAACAGGCCGGATATTTGTTTGTCTACGGAAAAGACATCAATATCGAACAGAAAGTAAAAATCAATGCCCGGAATAAACAGGTAAAAGCATTGCTTGAAAATGTATTGCCGCAAATAGGGCTGACGTATGAATACGCCGACAACTACATCTCATTGAAGAAAACGCAGGTAGAGAAAAAATCAATAGGTAAAAAAATAATAGTCAAAGGAACCGTAGTAGACAAAAGTGGCGAGCCTATTATCGGAGCTAACATCATGGAGCAGGGAAGTGCTTCTAATGGTACGATCACAGATATCGATGGTAAATTCACGTTATCCTTGCCTTCCAATTCGGTATTAGCGGTTACGTATGTGGGTTTTTCCACAAAGAATATTCCGGTGAACAATCAGAATGCCATTCAGATTGTGATGGAAGAAGATTCTGAAATTCTGGAAGAAGTAGTGGTTGTGGCTTACGGTACGCAGAAGAAGATTTCTTCTACAGCTGCTGTATCAAGCATGAAGACTAAAGATGTAGCGCAAAAGCCGGTTATCAATATTTCTAATAGTTTGGCAGGTCGTATGGCGGGAGTCATTGCAAAACAAGGATCGGGAGAACCGGGAGCTGATGGTTCTGATTTGAGAATCCGTGGTGTGGCTACATTAGGGAACCAATCTCCATTGGTCGTAGTGGATGGAGTTCCCCGTGACTTTTCACGTATCGATCCGAATATGATCGAGGATATTACTATCCTGAAAGATGCAGCTGCCGTAGCTCCTTATGGTATGGCCGGTGCCAATGGGGTAGTATTGGTAACAACAAAAAAGGGAAAAAGCGGTGCTCCGGTACTTTCATACAATGGATATATCGGTTTTCAGAACCCGACCCGCATCACTGACCAGGTTAATTCGTATGAATATGCTTTGATGAAAAACGAAGCGGCTATGAATGCAGGTTATCCCAATTATTATGCCTACTCACAGCATGATCTGGAAATGTACCGGAAAACCTGTGCCGGAGACCCCGATGCCGATCCTGACCGTTATCCTAATAGCAACGGTCTGCGTGACTTGGTACAAAACAATTCTGTGATTACGAATCACAACTTGCAATTATCCGGTGGTAGCGATAAATTCCAGTACTACGTATCTTTAGGATATTCTTATCAGGAAGGAATGTGGAGTACTACCGATTACCAGCGTTTTAATCTGCTGGCTAATTTAAGCGTGGATGCCACCAAATATACGAAAATCAGTTTAAGTCTGGGTGGATGGCACGAAAAGAAGAATTATCCGGGTGCCGATACAGGCGACATCATGTATCAGGCATATCGTACACCTCCTATCTCTGCTATACAGTACTCGAATGGTCTGTGGGGACAATATGTAGGTAAGTCACTTTTCGGGCTGACCTATCGTAGCGGATATCGTCAGGAGCCGGCCGACCAACTGAATACTTCTCTCTCCATAGAGCAACAGCTTCCCTTCATTCAAGGGTTAAGCATCAAAGGAGTAATCAACTACGATCCGTATCGTGTGAAGAAAAAGAAATATCTGACACCGATACCTGTATACACACTGGATGCATCACAAACTCCGTATCAATTCGTGGAAGGATTCCAGGGACCGGAGAAACCGAATCTGGAACAATCGTTTGAAGAAAGCGTGAGCATGACTTATCAGGGAATGATTAATTACTCACGGACTTTCGGCAAGCATACGGTTACTGGACTCGGAGTTATTGAAGCACGCGAAAGAAACGTATGGAATATGAGTGCCAAACGTCTGAATTATAATATTAACATAGATGAAATCAATGCGGGAAGCAGTGACCCTGCCGATATCAGCAACGGTGGTACGTCTTGGAAAGAACGTCAGGTAGGTTATGCATTCCGTTTGGGATATAATTATGATAACCGTTATATGGCGGAAGTTTCCGGTCGTTATGACGGACACTACTATTTTGCTCCAGGCAAACGTTTTGGTTTCTTCCCTGCTTTCTCACTGGGATGGAACTTGCGGGAAGAATCCTTTATGAAAGATGTCGAATGGATGGATAAACTGAAATTGCGTCTTTCTTATGGTGAGTCCGGAAATTTGGCTGGTAGTTCCTATCAATATATGAGTGATTACGGATTCGGAAACGCTGTAAACTTTGGCGGTGTACCTATGATGGGTATGTGGGAGAACTTGCAGGGGAACCCGAACATTACTTGGGAGAAAGCTAAGAAGTTTGACTTCGGTGTGGAGTTTTCCGTATTGAACGGTATGTTTTCTCTGGAAGCTGACTATTTCTATGAGAAGCGTTCGAATATGCTGATGGCTCCGAATGCATTGGTTCCGGCAGAATATGGTATTCCTTTGTCACAGGTCAATGCGGGAAGTATGCACAATCAAGGTATTGATTTATCTCTGAATTTCAACAAACGTATCGGCAAAGACTGGATGATCAGTGCAAAAGGTACTTTCACTTTCGCACGTAATATTCTGGATGAAGTATTTGAGACGGAAGCCACCTTTAATAATCCGAATCGTCGCAGAACAGGACGTCCCGACGGAACAATGTTCGGATACAATGCTTTGGGGTACTTTACTTATGACGACTTCAATCCTGACGGTTCCTTAAAGGCCGGCATCGCTACTCAACCTTGGGGACAGGTATATCCGGGTGATTTGCGCTACGAAGATTTAAGCGGTCCTAACGGCGTGCCTGATGGAAAGATTGACGAACACGACCAGACAGTGATCGGCTTCTCTAACTGGGCGCCCGAAATTATTTTCGGTCTGGCTCCTACTGTCCAATGGAAGAACTTCGACCTGAACGCATTGATTCAAGGGGCTACCCGTACCAGTATCTCATTGGGTGAGACTTTGGTAATGCCTTTCTTTGATTCCGGTTCGGCTACTAAGTTACAATTCAGTGATCACTGGACGCCGGATAACACGAACGCACCTTATCCCCGTCTGACCAGTGAAGTAACGGTGAATAACCATCGTCAACCTTCTTCGTGGTGGGTACGTGATGCTACTTATATCCGTTTGAAGAGTATTGAAATCGGTTATACCTTGCCTCGTTCGGCACTGAACTTTATTGGTATCAGCTCTGCCCGTGTATATGCTTCCGGACAAAACCTCTGGACATGGACTCCGTTTATGAAAGAGCTGATCGACCCGGAAGCCAAATCCGCTAATGGTAAATACTATATGCAGCAGGCTGTATATGCTTTTGGTTTGAATATTACTTTTTAATTAGTTAACCATCATAACAAGATAGAATATGAGAATACATAATATAATAAAAACAGTTTGCCTGGCAGGCTCATTAGCCTTGCTGTCTGCCTGTGAAGACTGGCTTGAAATAGAGCCGAAAGACCGTTTTGGAGATACAACGGTCTGGGGATCGGAAGAAAATGCCGATATGTTTCTGAATGATATCTATAATCAGTTGCCGCATCTGAACAATGAAACACAGAATCTGGACCAATATTCGGATAATTCATACGTAGGTGCGGAATGGATGAATGCCCGTACAACGATTTATACCGGAGCATTATCTCCTACCAGCTGGATACCCGGCCCCTGGGATATGTGGAAATGGGGACGTCAGAATAATGACGACGCCAAAGGACAGTATGAGCGTATCCGTTCCTGCAATCTTTTCATTACGAAAGTAACAGAATCCGATTTCTCGGCAGAATATAAGAAAGAACGCCTTGCAGAAGTGCGTTTCCTGCGTGCCTGGTTCTATCACTATCTTTGGATGGCGTACGGTGGTGTGCCTATCATCACGGAAGTGCTGGATAATAACGTGAGTACGGATATCTTTTATCCGCGTGAGACTGCACAGAAAACATTTGAGTTTATCGACAAAGAGTTGGACGAGATTAAAGATGATCTTCCTCCGCGCCGTAGCGGTTCCGATCTGGGGCGTGCTTCCAAAGGAGCAATTCTGACACTGAAAGGATGGGTGGAACTGTTTCATGCCAGTGAATTGCGTAATCCGGGCAAAGACAAGAAACGCTGGGAAGCAGCTGCGGCTACCTTGAAAGATGTAATTGACTTACAGGTCTATCATCTGCAACCGACTATTTTGGACCTTTGGACAGAAGCTACCAACAATAACGATGAAGTGATCTTCGACTTCCAGATGTCTAAGCAGAATGGAGGGCGTCGTGAAGGTCTGTTCGGTCCGGTGTTTGTAAAAGGAGTACAGTCCAGTTGGGGAAATATGCAGCCTACACAGGAACTGGTTGACGACTATTGCATGGCCAACGGATTGCCTATCACTGATCCTGCATCCGGTTACAATAAGAATAATCCTTATAAAAATCGTGAGAAACGCTTCTACCAGAGCATCCTGTATGATGGATCTATGTGGCAGGGGGAAGAGATTATTACTCGTGTAGGAGTAGGTAGTCCCAATGAGATTGATACTTCTTCGGATAGTGACGTTACGAATACGGGATACTACACTCGTAAAACGATTGATGAATCCGTGAATGGAGCGGACAATCTGCAAATGAGCAACGGAATGGCAAATTATATTTTCTTCCGTTATGCAGATGTGTTGCTGATGTATGCAGAAGCTTCTTTGGAAGCGGGAGATAAACCGACTGCCATCGAATATCTGGATATGGTGAGAACACGTGGAGATAATATGCCTTCTATCGGCGATACTTATCCGCAGGGAATCACAGAAAATCAGTTGCGGGAAATCATTCGGAGAGATCGCCGTATAGAATTGGCATTTGAAGATAAGCGTTGGTGGGACATTCTTCGCTGGAAGATTTGTGATGGTGAAAACGGAGTGATGAATAAACCGATTGGTGGTATGAAGATAGAAGATACCAATGGAGATGGTGTGTGGGAATACAATTATCATGAAGTTGGTAAACGTACCTTCCTGCCACGTATGTATTATCAGCCCATTCCGCAGTATGTGATAGACAAGAATCCGGTGATCCGCGAGCAAAATGGTGGTGAAGACGGATGGGTAAACGGGCAGAATCCCGGATATTAATAAAGAATGTAAACCTTGAAAGATTATTCGTATGAAACTAAATAGATTTGTCATGGCGGCAAGTGCGGTACTTTGTTCGTTTGCCTTGCTGAGTGGATGTAGTGATGATGATGTTTGTAAAGTATATATTCCGGAAGCCAAAACTTTGCAGATTAAAAACTTCGATTTGGGTGAAGAACTGAGAGAAGTATTTCATGTGGCTGTGACTGCCAGTGACTATGTGACCCGTTCCGGTAAGGAAGTGGGAGGAGATGTAAAGGTACAGTTGACTGTGGATGAGGCGAAGGTGCAGGAGTATAATTCTTTGTGTGGGACAGACTATCCTTTGCTTCCTTCCGATTGCTATACGCTGACAACAGAAACTGTGATTCCGGCCGGGGAGAGTTCTTCTGCCGATCTGGTGCTTACGGTAAATGCACAGGGAAAAATCCAGCCGTTTGATTCTTATTTGTTGCCGGTCACTATCACTTCGGTAGAAGGTGCGCAGGCGGATCATATTCAGCAGACAGTATATTACCTTTTGAGTGGTGCGGAGGATGTATGGGCGATGCCATTGGCCGACCGCAGTGCATGGCAGGTAGTAGAAGTTTCTTCGGAAGAGACGAGCGGCGAAGGGTCGGATAACGGTCACGCTATCCACGCTTTTGACGGACTGAAAGGAACTTTCTGGCATACACAATGGAAAGGCAACGAGCCTCAGCCACCACATCATATCGTAGTAGATATGGGGCAGGAAGTGAAAATGCTGGGCTTTCAGTATGTATCCAGAGATCATGGTGAAGCATGGCCGCAGGAGATGACGATGGAAACCAGTCTGGATGGCTCGAAGTGGGAGTCGGCAGGAACTTACAGCGACCTTCCTGCGGGGGCAAAAGAGGAATTCCGTTCCTATTTTCCGGGATTTAAGCAGGCACGTTATTTCCGTCTGACAATAACTGCCGTGTATAGTGGCAAATGGGCAACAGCGGTAGCAGAGATTAATGCGATTTCTATTATTAAATAACAGAAAAAACGATTACCATGAAAAAATACATTTATATACTTTTGACGTTCTGTCTGTTAATCTCCTGTATGGAAGATCCGACGGCAGGTGTGGTCGTTCCTAAATATACTCCGTCTACCGAGAATCCGGGAGGTCCGGGTGAAGAACCGGGTGATGGGCTGATAGATCCGGCAGAACCGCTGGACAGGGGATTTATGCATCTGAAAGGTCGTGAACTGAAATCCCTGAATTCTATTTCCATCACAGGACTGAATGATGGCGAGAAAGTAATTCTTTCCACTTTGGCAGGGCTTGCGGCAAGAGTGACGGGCGATCAGGTTTATATCAATGAAGGAGGTCCTTCTTCCGTATGGTTGAAGCAGATGCAGAATAAGTACGGAATTCCGGTAAATACTTATAATGCTTTGGCTCCGTTGGTACAGCATTATGTAGAAACCGGAGTGATCAAGGGGTATATTGTCTATACGCCTTATTCGGAAGGACAATCTCATTCGATCAATGTAGCTACTTCTTTATGTGGGTTGCTTCGGGGGATTGCGGTACCGGAATCTCTTGTCGATAAGGTAAAGGCAATGGGAGTGACAACCGAACTTATGGACGTAAGGTCTTATGATGAGAAGTGGTTGTACGAGAATTATAAAGACCAGTTGGACAAGAGTCTTGCAGCCGATATGAAACCGGAAATCTTCCATCACCTGCGCGATTATATCACAATGACCAATGCTTTTGCTTTTTATGACTACAATGCGCGCAGGGATTGGTCATGGCGTACTTCTATACTGAAAGATCTGGATAAAGGAGCTTATTGTTTCGGTTATTATGATCTGGATGAATGGGGCATGGTGAATAATGCTTCTCAATTGGGTGTTTCTATGTTGCCGACCGATCAGGCGGCTAATCTGGCCACGTTGAGTAGTATATATGATACAACAGGACTGAAACAGCGTCCGGCAACTAAAGAAGTGGTTACCGAAGAGAATGTGCACTATGTGACATTCCTCGTCAGTGACGGTGATAATATTGCGTTTAACCTTTGGGGGCAACAAGGATACATGGATCATGACCTGCACGGTCAATTCCCACTCGGATATACCATTTCACCTTCTCTGTACGATTTGGCTCCGGCTGCTTTACGCTGGTACTATGAGAATAGCAAAGAAGGCGATTACTTTGTAGCGGGTCCGAGTGGCAGCAGCTATATATTCCCGAGTAAGATGTCGGATGCCGACCTGGACGATTATCTGGCTAAGTTGAATGAGTATGTCGATAAGTCAGGCTTGAATATCTGTAATATTCTGGATCAGAAGATTATGGATAATCCGAAAGTTTACAATAAGTATCTGGCTCAGCCTAATATCGATGCGATTTTCTACACAGGATATGGAGAAAAAGGGGATGGAAGAATCAAATTTTCGGATAATGGCAAGCCGGTGATTGAGCAGAGAAGCGTATTATGGGAAGGCATCGACGGTGGCTCGAACAGAGGTGAAGAATCGACTGTCATTTCAGATCGGAAGA
>OIIM01000828.1_pt1 | contig 8470 bp, 5 predicted proteins | sample 1583231 | NCBI WGS metagenome assembly OIIM01 (sample SAMN02674792, study PRJEB24791) | human gut metagenome, SKBSTL006 | isolation source: stool | host: Homo sapiens | place: USA
ATATTATGGATAAAAAAAGAGTTTATACCTTTGGAAATGGTCAGGCAGAAGGAAAAGCTGACATGAAGAATTTGTTAGGCGGTAAAGGTGCTAATCTTGCCGAAATGAATTTAATCGGAATTCCAGTTCCCCCCGGATTTACAATAACAACAGATGTTTGTACAGAATACAATACATTAGGACGTGATAAAGTGGTTGAGTTGCTGAAAAATGATGTCGTAAAAGCCATTGCTAATGTAGAGGCGTTGATGAAATCTAAATTTGGTGACATTGACAACCCGTTGCTGGTATCGGTTCGTTCGGGTGCACGCGCATCTATGCCGGGTATGATGGATACTATTCTGAACTTGGGTTTGAATGACGAAGTGGTAGAAGGTATTATCCGCAAGACCGGTAACGCACGTTTTGCATGGGACTCTTATCGTCGTTTCGTACAAATGTACGGTGACGTTGTACTGGGCATGAAGCCTACAAATAAAGAGGATATCGACCCGTTCGAGAAAATTATTGAAGAAGTGAAACACGCGAAAGGCGTAAAACTAGACAATGAACTTGAAGTGGAAGACTTGAAAGAACTTGTCAAGAAGTTCAAGGCTGCCGTGAAAGAACAGACAGGAAAGGATTTCCCGACTTGTGCATACGAGCAACTTTGGGGAGCTATCTGCGCCGTATTCGATTCATGGATGAACGAACGTGCTATCCTTTATCGTAAAATGGAAGGCATTCCTGACGAATGGGGAACAGCTGTAAATGTGCAGGCTATGGTATTCGGTAATATGGGCGATACTTCTGCGACAGGTGTTTGTTTCTCACGTGACGCTGCTACGGGTGAAGACCTTTTCAACGGTGAATATCTGATTAACGCACAAGGTGAAGACGTGGTAGCCGGTATCCGTACTCCGCAACAGATTACCAAGATCGGTTCTCAACGTTGGGCACAGTTGGCCGGAGTAAGCGAAGAAGAACGTGCTGCGAAATATCCTTCTATGGAAGAAGCCATGCCGGAAATCTATCAAGAATTGGATGCGCTTCAGACTAAGCTGGAAAATCACTACAAGGATATGCAGGACATGGAGTTCACCGTACAGGAAGGTAAACTTTGGTTCCTCCAGACTCGTAACGGTAAACGTACAGGTGCCGCCATGGTGAAGATTGCTATGGATTTGCTCCACCAAGGCATGATTGATGAGAAAACAGCTTTGATGCGTGTTGAACCGAATAAACTTGACGAACTTCTTCATCCGGTATTTGATAAGGACGCTTTGAAAGCTGCAAAAGTCCTGACCCGTGGTCTTCCGGCTTCTCCGGGTGCTGCAACCGGTCAGATTGTATTTTTTGCTGATGACGCTGCCGAATGGCATGCTGCCGGCAAGCGTGTGGTAATGGTTCGTATCGAAACTTCTCCTGAAGACTTGGCCGGTATGGCAGTTGCTGAGGGTATCCTTACCGCTCGTGGTGGTATGACTTCTCATGCTGCTGTGGTAGCTCGTGGTATGGGTAAATGCTGTGTATCAGGTGCAGGTGCTTTGAATATTGATTATAAGGCTCGTACCGTAGAAATTGACGGTGTTGTTCTGAAAGAAGGTGATTACATCTCTTTGAACGGAAGTACGGGTGTAGTATATAATGGTAAAGTAGAAACGAAAGCTGCCGAGCTTTCCGGTGACTTTGCCGAATTGATGACGCTTGCTGATAAATATACCCGTTTGCAAGTGCGTACGAATGCGGATACTCCTCATGATGCGGAAGTAGCACGTAATTTCGGCGCTGTGGGTATCGGTCTTTGCCGTACGGAACACATGTTCTTTGAAGGGGAAAAGATCAAGGCAATGCGCGAAATGATCTTGGCAGAAGATGCGGAAGGACGCCGTAAGGCATTGGCTAAGATTCTGCCGTATCAACAGGCCGACTTTAAGGGTATCTTTAAGGCAATGGCAGGTTGTCCGGTGACAGTGCGTCTGCTCGATCCTCCTTTGCATGAGTTTGTTCCTCACGATCTGAAAGGACAACAGGAAATGGCGGATACAATGGGTGTAAGCCTGCAATATATCCAGCAGCGTGTAGAGTCTCTGTGTGAACATAACCCGATGTTGGGTCACCGTGGTTGCCGTCTGGGAAATACTTATCCTGAAATCACTCAGATGCAGACACGTGCTATCTTGGGTGCTGCATTGGAATTGAAGAAAGAAGGTGTAGAAACACATCCTGAAATCATGGTTCCGTTGACTGGTATCTTATATGAATTTAAGGAACAGGAAAATGTGATTCGCACGGAAGCAGCGAAGTTGTTTGAGGAACTGGGAGACAGCATTGACTTTAAAGTAGGTACAATGATCGAAATCCCGCGTGCTGCGTTAACTGCAGACCGTATTGCTTCTTCTGCCGAATTCTTCTCATTCGGTACGAATGACTTGACACAGATGACCTTCGGTTATTCTCGTGACGATATTGCTTCTTTCCTTCCTGTTTATCTGGAAAAGAAGATTTTGAAAGTAGACCCGTTCCAAGTGCTCGACCAGAATGGTGTGGGACAGTTGGTACGTATGGCAACAGAAAAAGGCCGTGCAATTCGTCCGGACTTGAAATGTGGTATTTGTGGTGAGCACGGTGGCGAACCTTCTTCAGTGAAATTCTGTCACAGAGTAGGATTGAACTACGTTAGCTGCTCTCCGTTCCGAGTGCCTATTGCAAGATTGGCGGCGGCGCAGGCTGCTATTGAGGGATAGCTAAATACACTGGTTAGGTACTTAACTATCTAAAGAAATAGGCTGTAAATACTTGTGAAAGTATTCGCAGCCTATTTTATTTTGTCTTTGTTTTTGCTTTGATATCCGGTGCTTCTGAGGAAATCCTTGGTATTTATTATAAAAAACTAACTAAATGTTTGTTTAATCCTAAAAACAGCTTTACATTTGCACCTCGAAAAACAGACCTGAGTGGGGTCTAATTGTTTAATTTAAAAAAAATGAGATGAAAAAGGGTTTATTATTGATAGTTGTTATGGTGGCAGCTATCGCTGTAAAAGCACAAGACATTTACGTAGGCGGATCTTTCAACGTTTGGCGTAACAGCACAGGCAATACTACGTCTTTTAAAGTAGCTCCGGAAATCGGATATAACTTTAACGAAACATGGGCGTTAGGTGCTGAATTGGATTATTCACATGACTATAACGGAAGCTTATCAACAAATGCATTCTCTGTTGCTCCGTATATCCGTTGGTCTTATTATCAAAACGATGCCGTTCGTTTGTTCTTGGACGGAGCTGCTGCCATTGGTTTTGTGAAGGTAAAAGACGGAGATACCAGCAAGGCAGGACAGATTGGTTTTAGACCGGGTATTGCTGTAAAATTGAACGATCATTTCTCTTTTATTGCTAAATATGGTTTCTTGGGATACCGCAGAAATGTAAACACTCCCGGAGATTCTTTCGGTCTTAAACTTACTAGCGAAGATCTTTCAATCGGTTTCCACTACGCATTCTGATAGATAAGAAAAATCGAACAAAAAATAGGAAAGGGAGTTCCCAAAAATAGGGAATTCCCTTTCTTTATGTATAAACTCTATAATTTATGCACTTGTTAACGAAAAAGTTGTTTAATACAAATTACAATCATACATTTGTATTGTTAAACAATGAGGTCATAAAGACTTTAAGTATTAATTTAAAACTTTAAAATTATGAAGAAGAGTATTTTGTTTGTTTTGTTTGCCCTGATTTCAGTTGCGGGCTTTTCACAAATTACAGGTTGGAATGCAAAAGTTGGTATGAACTTCAGTAATTACACAGGTGATCTTGATATGAATGCTAAGGTTGGTTTCAAGCTTGGCGGAGGTTTTGAATATGCCTTTGATGATACCTGGTCATTGCAACCTTCTTTGTTTTTGACCGGTAAAGGTGCTAAGAAAGATGCGCTTACTGTCAATGCTTATTATCTGGAACTGCCGATAATGGGAGCAGCTCGTTTCAATGTCGCTGATAATACCAATTTAGTAGTGAATGCAGGTCCTTATTTCGCATGCGGTATTGCAGGAAAAACGAAGATAGCCGGAGAAAGTGTGAAAACGTTTAGTGATGATGGTGTGGATTTTAAGCGTTTTGATGCAGGTCTCGGTGTTGGCGTAGCATTGGAATTTGGTAGAATCATAGCAGGTTTGGATGGACAATTCGGTTTGGTAGATGTACAGAAGTTGGGCAATCCGAAGAATATGAACTTTTCTATTGTTGTAGGATATAAGTTCTAAAACAGAATATTGTCAAATAAAGAAAGCCACTATGAAGATAATTTGTAGCGGCTTTTTTCGTATCTACGCTTTATCCGGATAATATCAACTCCTCTTTTAATCGGCTAACTTCTTTAATTTCTTGAAGTGCTCAATCACAGCCAAATAGTCTTGGTCGGAACATGCATCAAACCTATTCCAAAGATCGCCTAATATTGCTGCTCCTCCAAATCCGAAATCTTTGATTTCCAGTAAATTGCCTGTATTTATACCACCTAATGCCATAACTTTCGAGTCAATAATCTTAGTCCTTTGTGCATCGCGTAGTTCTTCGGCGGTATATGTGGAGTAGTAATTCACTTTAGAAATGCTGTCGTAGATAGGACTCATAAAAACATAATCATAAAAATGCTTTTTGTTTTTTACTTCCTCGACAGAGTGACAGGAACAACTGACATGTCCCGCATAATCATGCGGTTCTTTGGGATTACGTGCATTCAGATGAATCCCCATTAGATTAAATTCTTCTTTAAGATAAAAATGTTCGTGTGTCACGATGCGGCGGTGATACTTTTCCGGAATAAGTGTCAGTAGTCTTTCTGAATACATAGCTGGAGTCTCCGGCTTCCTGAGATGTAGAATATCCAGACCCTCTTCGAAAAGAGCAGTAATAATCTTATCTTCTTCAACGAAGAAGGTAGGGGTGGTAACTACAATTAGTTTCATTTCTTTCTGCTAAATTGAATTGTTTAGCAAAGTTAATAATTAACTATGTCAGAAACCAACGTTTATAGTGAAAATTTGTTAGATTGCAATGTCCGCAGGTCAATCGTCCATAGTTTACCGGCTAAAATATCACCGAATCCACAAATTATTTTCAGTACCTCCGTTGCTTCAATGCTTCCTACGACGGCGGGAGTGACTCCTATTACTCCTTTAGGGGGAGGTGGCATTCGCTTCATTTCCTCTTCATTGGGATAGAGGTCACGATAGCTCTTTTTCATCTCTCCGTAATTAAATACCGAAACCTGACCTTCAAAACCACAGATGGCACCATATACGTACGGTTTCCTTTGTTCAATGCAGATATCGTTAATCAGATAGCGTGTGGCGAAATTATCGCATCCGTCTACTACGATATCATATTTGCGGATGATATTGCCGGCATTTTCCTCTGTCAGCCGGGTGGAATAGGGCAGGATACTGATTCCGCTGTTTAGTGCGGAAAGTCTTTCTGCGGCACATACAGCTTTCGGTTTATCCAGTTCGTTCTCGGAATAGAGCACTTGCCGTTGCAAGTTGCTGATACTTACCCGGTCGTCGTCTACCAGTCCGATGCAGCCTACGCCTGCTCCTGCCAGATAGAGGGCAATGGGAGAGCCCAGCCCTCCCACACCCACGATGAGTACTTTTGCTTTTTTCAGCTTAAGCTGACCTTCTTCTCCGATTTCGGGGAGTATCATTTGTCTGTCGTATCGCATCCGTTTTTATCTTTTAAAGTCAAAAGCTTGGTCCCAGTCTTTCCATACCGGTTCACGTCCCAGTTTTTTCAGGTCACATTCTACTTCTACCGCTTTCCGTTCATCGCTCACATGAAACTGCTCCAGCGTTTGCGGATAACTATAATATCCGCCCGGTTCGGTTTTGCTTTCCGCACTCATGGTCGTCACACCCAGAGTTGCCATGTGGTTACGGATTTCCGCACTTTCACGGGTAGAGTAGGAGATATCTACATCGTGATCGAAGATTCGCATAGCAAACGTCAGTTGGGCAAGTTCCCGGTCGTTCATGATAACATTTGGCTGGAACCCTCCGTTTTCGGACGGACGCATACGTGGGAAGTTAACGCTATATTTTGTCTTCCAATAATGCTTCTGCAAGTAACGGAGATGATAGGCCAACATGGTTACATCCGTGCGCCATTCTTCCAGTCCGATTAAAACTCCCATACCGATTTTGTGTACTCCTGCCTGCCCCATACGGTCGAAACCGTTGACGCGCCATTCGAATTTGGATTTCATTCCTCTCGGGTGATAAATTTTGTAGTTCGCCTTGTTGTAAGTCTCCTGGAAGCAGATCACTCCGTTCAATCCGTGGTTCGTCAGTTCCTTGTATTCTTCTGTTTTAAGAGGCATTACTTCAATTTGCAGGTTGCTGAAGTAAGGCTTTGCCAGATCCAGTGCACGGGCAATGTAAGGGACACCTGCAGCAGCAGGATTTTCACCCGTAACAAGCAGAAGATTCTCGAAGGGTGCCAGTCGTTTGATAGCTTTGTATTCGTTGATGATTTCTTCCTCCGTCAGTATGGTCCTTTTCATCGGATTACTGATATGGAAACCGCAGTACACACAAGAATTGGTACATGAATTGGTGATGTAAAGCGGCACGAACATGGAGATTGTCTTGCCGAACCGTTCCATGGTATATTTCTGGCTGAGCCGTGCCATAACTTCCAGATAAGGAGTAGCGGCGGGCGAAATGAGTGCCATAAAATCATTGACGTCCAGATGCCCGGATTTGCCTAAAGCCCGGCGTACATCGGCATCTGTCTTGGAATAGATGGCTTTTGTCGTCTCTTCCCAGGATATTTTTTCTAATTCGTCTGAGAACATTTTAATTAATTGAAAGTTGAAAATTAAAAAGAAATGAGGTTGTGACTTGGTTTGGGGATATTCACAACTCATTATTTATCACTCTTGGCATTTTTCTTCAGATCACGGGATAATCTCATGGCGCAGAAATTTGGTCCGCACATCGTGCAGTATTCTCCGTCAATGTGATGTCCCGCGCGGAAATATCCTTGTGCCCGTTCCGGATCGAGAGACAAGTCGAACTGATCTTTCCAGCGGAACTCGTAACGGGCTTTGCTCAAGGCATTGTCGCGTACCTGTGCTCCCGGATGCCCTTTGGCAAGGTCGGCAGCATGAGCGGCAATCTTATAAGTGATAACCCCTACACGTACGTCTTCTTTATCCGGCAGGGCAAGATGCTCTTTCGGAGTGACATAACAAAGCATAGCTGTACCTAACCAGCCGATTTGAGCAGCTCCGATGGCAGAGGTAATGTGATCGTAGCCAGGAGCGATATCCGTCACTAAAGGGCCGAGTGTATAAAATGGCGCATCATGGCATTTCTCGATCTGACGTTCCATGTTCTCCTTGATTTTATGCATCGGTACGTGTCCCGGACCTTCGATAAATGCCTGCACGTTCTTTTCCCATGCACGAAGTACCAGTTCTCCCATCGTGTCCAGTTCTGCAAACTGTGCTTCGTCGTTGGCATCATGGATAGAGCCCGGACGCAGTCCGTCTCCCAATGATACGGCAACGTCGTATTGAGCCAGAATATCACAGATATCGTCAAAGTGTTCATACAGGAAACTTTCCTGATCGTGCACCAGACACCATTTGCTCATGATGCTTCCTCCACGGCTGACAATGCCGCACAGACGTTTATCGGCAAGATGAACATTATGACGGCGGATACCTGCATGAATCGTAAAATAATCTACTCCCTGTTCGCATTGTTCGATCAGTGTGTCCCGATAGATTTCCCAGTTAAGGTCTTCCACTACACCATTCACTTTCTCAAGTGCCTGATAGATAGGTACAGTGCCTACCGGTACAGGGCAGTTGCGGATGATCCATTCACGTGTCTCATGAATATTTTCTCCTGTTGAAAGGTCCATCAGCGTATCACCTCCCCATTTGCAGCTCCATAAAGCCTTTTCCACTTCCTCGTCAATGCTGGAAGTGGTGGCGGAGTTTCCGATATTCGTATTGATTTTCACTAGGAAGTTACGGCCGATAATCATCGGTTCGGCTTCCGGATGATTGATGTTGGCAGGCAGCACTGCACGTCCTTCTGCTATTTCTTTACGGACAAATTCGGGAGTAATGTGAGTCTCGATTCCCAGTTCCTCACAGTTCATATTTTCGCGGATCGCCACATATTCCATTTCCGGAGTGATGATTCCTCGTTTGGCGTATGCCATCTGAGTGATGGCTTCTCCCTTTTTGGCACGATAGGGAAGGGCAATGTGTTCAAAGCGGAGATGATCCAGACTTTTGTCATCACGTCTCATTTGTCCGTATTCCGAAGTGATTTCGGGGAGTTGCTCTACGTCACCGCGTCCCACAATCCATTCTTCACGTAAGCGGGGAAGTCCTTTCTTAAGATCAATGCTCATTGACGGGTCACTGAACGGACCGCTGGTGTCATATACGTATACTTCCGGATTCGGAGT
>OIIM01000833.1_pt1 | contig 8449 bp, 5 predicted proteins | sample 1583231 | NCBI WGS metagenome assembly OIIM01 (sample SAMN02674792, study PRJEB24791) | human gut metagenome, SKBSTL006 | isolation source: stool | host: Homo sapiens | place: USA
TTCGATAAATAAGTCGATTGCTTCCGGTGTACATCCCATGTTGGAAATTTCTCCAATGCAAAGAACGTTATTTTTTATGAGATTTTGTGCATCTTCTCCATTTAATTCGTTCTGAGTAGCGCAAGGAAGTGCAATATCTGCTTTTACTTCCCACGGACGCTTGCCTTCTACGAAGGTTGCACCCGGATATTTTTCGGCGTAAGGAGCAACGATGTCATTGCCCGAAGCCCGAAGTTCGAGCATATAATCTATCTTTTCTCCGCTGATGCCGTCCGGATCGTAGATATATCCGTCCGGTCCGGAGATCGTAATTACTTTGGCACCCAATTCGGTCGCCTTGGTGGCAGCGCCCCAAGCTACGTTACCGAAGCCGGAGATAGCGACTGTCTTGCCTTTGATATCTATATTTTTTGCCTGCAACATCTGATAAACGAAGTACAAACCGCCGAAGCCGGTAGCTTCCGGACGAATCAGCGAACCGCCGAACTCCAGTCCTTTTCCGGTAAAGGTTCCCGTAAATTCGCGGGTCAGCTTCTTGTACATACCGAACATATAACCTACTTCGCGTCCGCCTACACCGATATCACCGGCAGGTACATCCATGTCCGGTCCCAGATGGCGCCACAATTCAAGCATAAACGCCTGACAGAAACGCATGATTTCAGCATCGCTCTTGCCACGGGGCGAGAAGTCCGAACCGCCTTTGCCGCCACCCATCGGAAGGGTAGTCAGCGCATTCTTGAATGTCTGCTCGAAGCCGAGGAATTTCAAAATGGAGAGGTTGACGGAAGCATGGAAACGGATACCGCCTTTGTACGGACCGATTGCATTGTTGAACTGTACACGATAACCGAGATTGGTCTGAACTTCCCCTTTATCGTCTACCCAAGTGACACGGAAAGTGAAGATACGATCAGGTTCTACCAGTCTTTCTATGATCTTGACCTTTTCAAATTCGGGATGCTGATTGTATATATCTTCGATCGAAAGAAGAACTTCTTTTACTGCTTGAAGATACTCTAATTCACCGGGGTGCTTTGCCTCCAAAGAGGACATGATTTTCTGGATGTTCATGATATCATATTTTAAAAGGTTATTCTGATAAAATGTAAACTGCTCACACTGCAAATATAGGAAAATTTTTCAAATATGATTGGTTTTATGGTGATATTTTGATTAAATAATGATAAAATGATAGTGATAGGTAATAAGTAATAGGTAATAAGTAATAAGCTGCGCTGTAAACCGCATGGTTATTACCTGTTACCTATTACTTATTACCTATTATAAACTTTATAAAGAAGATGATAGCAAATGAGATTTAAAAAATTAACTTTGCAGGGTAAACGTCAAGTAGACTGTACTATGAATCATTTCATTATGGAATAAAAAATAGAAAGAGACTATGCTCAGCAAGTATAAATTAAACCAGCTTTACTTCAAAGATACGCAATTCGCCAATTTGATGACACGGCGGATTTTCAATGTTCTGTTGATTGCCAACCCGTATGACGCTTTCATGCTGGAAGATGACGGACGCATTGATGAAAAGATATTTAATGAATATACATCCTTGTCACTTCGTTATCCGCCTCGTTTCTCACAGGTTTCTACGGAAGAGGAAGCATTGACGCAGTTGGAGAATATGTCATTCGATCTGGTGATCTGTATGCCGAGTACGGGAGACAATGACAGTTTTGATATCGGGCGGCACATCAAAGAGAAATACGAACATATTCCGATCGTTATCCTGACTCCTTTCAGTCACGGTATTACAAAGCGGATTATCAACGAAGACCTGAGCGCATTTGAATACGTATTCTGCTGGCTGGGCAATACCGACCTGTTGGTTTCTATTATCAAACTGATGGAAGATAAGATGAACCTCGAACATGATGTGCAGGAAGTAGGCGTGCAGATGATACTTTTGGTGGAAGATGGCATCCGGTTCTATTCTTCCATTCTTCCCAACCTGTATAAATTCGTGTTGAAGCAGAGCCAGGAATTTTCTACCGAAGCTCTGAATGCGCACCAGCGCACGCTTCGTATGCGTGGGCGTCCTAAAATCGTTTTGGCGCGTACGTATCAGGAAGCGATGGAAATCTATCGCAAATACCAGAATAATATATTAGGAGTCATTACCGACGTCCGTTTCCCGAAAGTGGAACGGGGCGAGAAAGACGGTCTGGCAGGTATCAAGCTTTGTGCCGCCATACGCAAAAACGATCCGTTCGTACCGTTGATTATCCAATCCTCCGAATCGGAAAACTCTTCGTATGCCGCCAAATACGGTGCCAGCTTTATCGATAAGAATTCTAAAAAGATGGACGTTGACCTGCGGCGCATCGTTTCCGATAACTTCGGGTTCGGTGACTTTGTGTTCCGCAATCCGGAGACCGGAGAAGAGATTGCCCGTGTGCGGAACCTGAAAGAGCTGCAGAATATCCTGTTTGCCGTGCCTGCCGAGTCCTTCTTGTATCATATCAGCCGGAATCACGTTTCGCGCTGGCTCTATTCGCGTGCCATGTTTCCGGTAGCCGAGTTTCTGAAGCCGATCACGTGGACCAGTCTTCAGGACGTAGATGCACACCGCCGGATTATCTTCGAGGCGATCGTGAAGTACCGGAAGATGAAAAATCAGGGAGTGGTTGCCGTCTTCAAACGTGACCGTTTCGACCGTTACTCCAACTTTGCCCGTATCGGCGACGGTTCGCTGGGAGGAAAAGGCCGTGGCCTTGCCTTCATTGATAATATGGTGAAGCGTTATCCCGAATTTGAAGAGTTCGAAAATGCACGGGTGGCAATTCCTAAGACAGTGGTACTGTGTACCGATGTCTTCGACGAGTTTATGGAGACCAATAATCTTTATCAAATCGCTCTATCGGATGCCGACGATGATACGATTCTACGATATTTCCTAAAGGCGAAACTGCCCGACCGGTTGGTAGAGGACTTCTTCACCTTCTTCGATGTGGTGAAATCCCCGATTGCCATCCGTTCATCCTCTTTGTTGGAAGATTCTCATTATCAGCCGTTTGCTGGAATATACAATACGTATATGATTCCTTATCTGGACGACCGTTACGAAATGCTCCGTATGCTTTCCGATGCGATCAAAGGAGTCTATGCGTCGGTTTACTTCAGAGACAGTAAAGCCTATATGCAGGCTACATCGAACGTGATCGACCAGGAAAAGATGGCAGTCATCTTGCAGGAAGTTGTGGGAAATCAATACGGAGACCGTTACTACCCGTCTATGTCCGGCGTGGCACGTTCGCTCAATTATTATCCCTTGGGAGATGAAAAAGCCGAAGAAGGCACGGTGAACCTGGCTCTTGGATTAGGAAAATATATTGTAGACGGCGGTATGACGCTTCGTTTCTCTCCTTATCACCCGAATCAAGTGTTGCAAACCAGTGAAATGGAAATAGCCCTGAAAGAAACACAGACCCGTTTCTACGCATTGGACTTGAAAAACGCAGGGCATGATTTCTCTATCGACGACGGCTTTAACCTGTTGAAACTTCATGTGAAGGAAGCCGAAAGTGACGGTTCGTTACGCTATATCGCTTCTACTTACGATCCGTATGATCAGGTGATCCGTGACGGTTTGTATCCCGGTGGACGCAAGGTAATCACGTTTGCCAATATCCTTCAACACGATGTATTCCCGCTGGCACGCATCCTGCAACTGGTTTTGAAGTACGGTGAACAGGAAATGCGGCGCCCGGTGGAGATTGAGTTTGCCGCGACCTTGAGCCGTGAACAAGATAAGACGGGTACATTCTACCTGTTGCAAATCCGCCCGATTGTGGACAGCAAAGAAATGCTGGACGAAGACTTGACGCTGATACCGGATGAAGACGTGGTGCTCCGTTCCAATAACTCATTGGGGCATGGCGTCATGAACGAAATTTATGATATCGTCTACGTCAAGACGGATGGATACAGTGCTTCGAACAATCAGGCCATTGCCTGGGAAATAGAGAAGATGAACCTGCAATTCCTCAATGCAGGAAGAAATTATGTGCTTGTAGGTCCGGGACGTTGGGGCAGCAGTGACACATGGCTGGGCATTCCGGTGAAGTGGCCGCATATCTCCGCCGCCCGTGTGATAGTAGAAGCCGGACTGACCAATTATCGTGTAGACCCGAGTCAGGGAACTCACTTCTTCCAGAATCTCACTTCGTTCGGCGTAGGCTATTTTACAATCAATGCCTTTATGAATGACGGAGTCTACAATCAGGATTTCCTCAACGCCCAACCTGCGGTGGAAGAAACGAAATTCCTGCGTCATGTCCGCTTTGAAAAGCCGATGGTAGTCAAGATGGATGGTAAGAAGAAGCTCGGCGTTGTTCTGATGCCGGGGATTGGCTGATCTCTTTCCGGTTGATAAATAAATAAAACAAAAAAGTTCTGTTTTTCCAATGAAAGCAGAACTTTTTTTAAAATAGTCCCGTTGGTTTTAAAGGAACGGGGTCTTGGTTTAAAACCAACGGCCTGTTTCTTTAAAACCAACGGGGCGTTCCTTTTAAAGGAATAAAAAAGGAATTTTATTCTACTGATATACAGTTGGTTACTATTCTGCCGAAAAAAAGAGCATAAATCCGTCGGGAAATATGCTCTTTCTTTTACAAATGGTTGGTTGTTCTTTTATTCTTTCAATGCTTCTTGCAGATCAATGCCCAATGCTTTGGCGACTCCGGCACCGTATGCGGGGTCTGCTTTGTAGCAGTTGCGGGTGTGACGCTGTTTGATGAATAATTCGGAGTCTCCCATAGCACGTGCCGTGTTTTCAAACAGAAGTTGCTGCTCGTCCGCCGGCATCAGTCGGAACAGATCGCCCGGCTGGCTGTAGTAATCATCATCATATTCGCGTTCATTATAATTGTATATCTCTCCGTTGCCGGATGCTTTGAGAGGCGGTTCTTTCATGTGAGGAGAATCTTTCCATTCTCCGTAGCTGTTGGGTTCGTAGCCTTTGGTTGCACCGTAGTTGCCGTCCACACGCATGGCTCCGTCACGGTGGTAAGCATGGAACGGGCAACGGGGTTTATTCACCGGAATCTGTTCGGAGTTCACTCCGAGACGATAACGCTGTGCATCGCCGTAAGAGAACAGACGTCCCTGTAACATCTTGTCCGGTGAGAATCCGATGCCGTCTACGGTATTGATCGGGTTGAAAGCAGCTTGTTCTACTTCTGCGAAATAGTTTTCCGGATTACGGTTCAGTTCAAGGATTCCGACGTCTTGTAGCGGGAAGTCTTTGTGCAGCCATACTTTGGTCAGGTCGAACGGGTTGATGCGGTAATGGTCTGCTTCCTCTTCCGTCATTAACTGAATCTGGAATAACCATTTCGGGTAATCTCCCTTTTCGATGCTTTCAAAAAGGTCGCGTTGATGAGATTCGCGGTCTTTGGCGATGATCGCTTCCGCTTCCTGATCTGTCAGGTTTTTGATTCCCTGCAAGGTGCGCAGGTGGAATTTCACCCAGATACGCTGGTTGTCCGCATTGATAAAACTATAGGTGTGGCTTCCGAATCCGTGCATGTGGCGGAAGGAGGCCGGAATGCCGCGCGGCGACATCGTGATGGTCACCTGATGCAGCGCCTCGGGCAGCAGCGTCCAGAAGTCCCAGTTGCTGTTAGGGCTGCGCATGTTCGTTTTCGGGTCGCGCTTGATGGCATGATTCAAATCCGGAAATTTAAGCGGATCACGTAAGAAAAAGACAGGAGTGTTGTTTCCGACTAAATCCCAGTTGCCCTCTTCGGTGTAGAATTTTATGGCAAAACCGCGGATATCACGTTCGGCATCTGCCGCCCCACGCTCTCCGGCTACGGTAGAGAAACGGACGAAACATTCAGTTTGCTTTCCGACTTCGCTGAAAATGGCTGCACGGGTGTACTTCGTAATGTCGTGAGTGACGGTAAATGTACCGAAAGCTCCCGAACCTTTGGCGTGCATACGTCTTTCCGGAATCACTTCACGATCAAAATGAGCAAGCTTTTCAATAAGCCATGGGTCTTGTAACATGACAGGTCCGCGTTGACCTGCGGTTTGCGAATTCTGATTGTCGGCAATGGGACGACCGTTCGCGGCAGTTAGTTTTTTTTCTTCCATAAAATAGATGTTAGTCGGAGGCAAAGTTTAAATAAACCGAAGTCTTTTTTATTCTTCTGTCCGGGTTTATAATATGTAACAAAGATAGACCGATTTTGCTTGCTTGTCAAACTGATAATTTCTATCTAAAGATAGAGAATAACTATGAACAATCTTTAAAACCTCCGATATTTTTTATTTCAAGTACATCTTTCATCCAAGTCATGTACTTCTTTTGCCTTTTTCTTCTACATCATTTGCCGGAATGAAGTACTTCCTGTCACTCACTCTTTTACATGTTTGCCTGCACTCTTTTACTTGTTTTTCATCACTGCGGTACAACATAAAAAAAACTCCCGTCCTTCCTTTCGGAAGGCGGGAGCCTTTATCTTAAAAATGACTATAGCTTTCTTATATCTTGCTGATTATACGATACCCTGAGCCATCATAGCTTTGGCAACCTTCATGAATCCGGCTACGTTAGCACCTTTCACATAGTTTACATATCCGTCGGCTTCAGTACCATACTGAACGCAGGCTTCGTGGATATTCTTCATGATGCTCTTCAACTTTTCGTCTACTTCTTCAGCGCTCCAGCTCAACTTGATGGAGTTCTGAGTCATTTCAAGACCTGATACTGATACACCACCTGCATTAGCTGCTTTACCCGGAGCGTACAGAATCTTAGCGTCCTGGAATACTTTGATAGCTTCCGGAGTAGAAGGCATGTTTGCTCCCTCAGATACAGCTATACAGCCGTTTGCTACCAACTGACGGGCGTGGTCGCCGTTCAATTCGTTCTGAGTGGCAGAAGGCAGTGCGATATCGCATTTTTCACCCCAAGGCTTAGCTCCTTCTACATATTTGCAACCATATTTCTCTGCGTATTCGCGGATACGACCACGGTACAGGTTCTTCAGTTCCATGATGTAATCCAGCTTTTCGCGGTCGATACCGTCCGGATCGTAGATGTAACCGTCAGAGTCGGAGCAAGTAACTACTTTACCACCCAGTTCGATTACTTTTTCGATTGTATATTGAGCTACGTTACCCGAACCGGAAACAAGACAAACTTTACCTTTCAGGTCAGTACCTTTGGTTTTCAGCATTTCCATCAGGAAGTAGATGTTACCGTAACCGGTAGCTTCCGGACGAATCAGTGAACCACCGAATTCGCGGCCTTTACCAGTGAATGTGCCGGTAAATTCGTGAGCCAGCTTCTTGTACATACCGAACATGAAACCTACTTCGCGGCCACCTACACCGATATCACCTGCAGGTACGTCAGTTTCGGGACCGATGTGACGCCACAGTTCCAGCATGAATGCCTGTACGAAACGCATTACTTCGGCATTTGACTTTCCGCGTGGAGAGAAGTCCGATCCACCTTTACCGCCACCCATAGGCAATGTGGTCAGCGAGTTTTTAAATGTTTGTTCGAAAGCAAGGAATTTCAGAATACCAAGGTTTACAGAAGCATGGAAGCGGATACCTCCTTTGTACGGGCCGATGGCGTTGTTGTGCTGAACACGGTAACCCATGTTGGTCTGCACGTTGCCTTTATCGTCTACCCAAGTTACACGGAACTGGTATACTCTGTCTGGAATGCAAAGACGTTCAATCAGATTGGCCTTGTCGAATTCAGGATGTTTGTTGTATTCTTCTTCAATGGTAGAAAGAACTTCTTCTACTGCCTGATGATACTCCGGTTCGTTGGGGAACCTTCTCTTCAAATCTTCTAATACCTTAGCTGCATTCATAATTCTTTTTTCTTTTTAATATGATTGTTTTTAAATTCTATCGTCTCTGTTGATGACGTTGCAAAAGTAAACATAAAAATCGAACTAGCAAGCATTTTATAAAGAAAAACGGCATAAAACATCAAAATTGATATTTTATGCCGCAAAAAAGGAATAAAAAGATATTATTTATTCTTTTTAAGTGATTTATAGACGGGAATAAACACTAATGCTGCCGAAATGCCAAGCATTACCACCGTCATCCCGTCAATTCGTTCGGCTTTTGTCAGAACTAGATAGCAAAGCGCCAACCAAAGCAGGCTGATGCAAACTATTTGTGATTTGGATAACGGACGTTTCATTTACCTCCTCTTTTCTTTTTGTCAACGATGGCGTCGATCACGGCTACAGCTGTGATATTGACAATGTCGCGGACAGAGCTTTCGAAATCGGTGAAATGAATAGGTTTGTTCAATCCCATCTGGATAGGGCCGATGAATTCCGTATCCGGGTCCATTGCCTGCAACAGTTTGTAACCGGCGTTTGCTGAACTCAAGTTCGGGAAAATCAATGTATTTACATCTTTTCCTTTCAGGAGATCGGAAGAGCAC
>OIIM01000852.1_pt1 | contig 8307 bp, 9 predicted proteins | sample 1583231 | NCBI WGS metagenome assembly OIIM01 (sample SAMN02674792, study PRJEB24791) | human gut metagenome, SKBSTL006 | isolation source: stool | host: Homo sapiens | place: USA
CCTACCACCTCCCCCTACGGGGACTCCTCCTTCCCGAAGGAGGAGAATGGAGATACTACCGACTATAAACTGTCAAGTCATTATTTTACCAATTCACCTTATAACCAAATTTTTTTTTGTTTGTTTCTCTGTCTCTTTCTTTTGTTTCAAGACAAAAGAAAGAAAGTTGTAACACAAATGTAACAAGTATGACATCCCCCTGCAACCTCAAACTCCGTCCTTTGCAGGCGGAAATAACATACACACATTTATGGAGACAATTTATTTATGCATTATCATTTTCCTCTTCGTACTAGCCGTATTCGACCTGATCGTCGGTGTGAGTAACGATGCGGTTAACTTCCTCAATTCGGCGGTAGGTGCCAAGGCGGCCTCCTTCAAGACCATCCTGTTTATTGCAGGCATCGGCATATTCATCGGAGCATCGCTCTCTAACGGCATGATGGACATTGCCCGGCACGGCATCTACCAACCCGAGCACTTCTACTTTGCAGAAATCATGTGTATCCTGCTTGCCGTCATGCTCACCGACGTTGTCCTGCTGGACGTATTCAATTCAATGGGAATGCCTACCTCCACCACCGTATCCCTCGTCTTCGAGCTGCTGGGAGGAACCTTCGCCCTCTCCCTCATCAAAGTCCGTAACAGCGACACCCTCGGGTTGGGCGACCTGATAAACACCGACAAAGCCCTTTCCGTCATCATGGCGATATTCGTATCCGTGGCAATCGCCTTCTTTTTCGGTATGCTCGTCCAATGGCTGGCCCGTGTCATCTTCACGTTCAACTACACGAAAAAGATAAAATACAGCATTGCACTGTTCGGAGGTGTGGCCGCCACCTCCATAATCTATTTCATGCTCATCAAAGGACTGAAAGACAGTTCCTTCATGACCCCCGAAAACAAGCAATGGATACAGGACAACACTTGGATGCTTATCAGTGTGTTCTTCGTATTCTTCACCATACTAATGCAGATCCTTCACTGGCTGAAAATCAATGTCTTCAAAGTAGTAGTACTCATGGGTACTTTCGCCCTCGCCCTCGCCTTTGCCGGCAATGACCTTGTGAACTTCATCGGCGTTCCCCTCGCAGGCTTCTCGTCCTTCATGGATTTCACGGCCAACGGCAACGGCAATCCGGACGGATTTCTGATGACCTCACTGCTCGGCCCCGCCAAAACTCCGTGGTACTTCCTCATCGGCGCCGGCGCTATCATGGTCTACGCCCTTTGCACCTCCAAGAAGGCACACGCGGTAATCAAAACTTCCGTCGACCTCTCCCGTCAGGACGAAGGCGAAGAAACCTTCGGAAGCACCCCGATAGCCCGTACAATCGTCCGTTTCAGCATGACACTTGCCAACGGCATCTCACGCATCACCCCGGACAGCACCAAGAAATGGCTGGACACCCGCTTCCGAAAAGACGAAGCGATCATCGCCGACGGAGGTGCTTTCGACCTCGTCCGCGCCTCCGTGAACCTTGTCCTTGCCGGCCTGCTCATCGCACTGGGAACTTCGCTGAAACTCCCGCTGTCCACCACTTACGTCACTTTCATGGTAGCCATGGGTACTTCGCTCGCCGACCGTGCCTGGGGACGTGACTCAGCCGTTTACCGTATCACAGGCGTACTGAGCGTCATCGGCGGTTGGTTTATCACTGCCGGAGCTGCCTTCACGATCTGTTTCTTCGTCGCCCTCGTGCTGCATTTCGGTGGAAATATTTCAATCATTGCCCTCATCGCTCTGGCAGCATTCATCCTGATACGCAGCCAGGTGATGTATAAGAAACGCAAAGCAAAAGAACAAGGCAACGAAACTCTCAAACAACTGATGCAAACATCGGACAGCGAAGAAGCGTTGCAACTGATGCGCAAACATACCCGCGAAGAGCTTTGCAAAGTTCTCGAATACGCAGAGACAAACTTCGAGTTGACTGTCACCTCGTTTATCCACGAGAACTTGCGGGGACTGCGCCGTGCCATGGGTTCCACAAAGTTCGAGAAACAACTTGTCAAGCAGATGAAGCGCACGGGAACGGTAGCCATGTGCCGCCTCGACAATAACACCGTGCTCGAAAAAGGGCTGTACTACTATCAGGGCAACGACTTTGCCAGCGAACTGGTGTATAGCATTTCCCGCCTTTGCGAACCGTGTCTGGAGCATATCGACAATAACTTCAACCCGCTGGACGCTATCCAAAAAGGAGAATTCAGCGATGTGTCCGAGGACATTACTTACCTGATTCAGCAATGCCGCAAGAAAATGGAGAATAATGAGTACAACGATATGGAAGAAGAAGTCCGCCGTGCCAACGACCTCAACGGACAGCTTTCGTTGCTGAAACGCAAGGAGTTACAGCGCATCCAAAGTCAGGCGGGCAGTATCCGGGTCAGCATGGTTTATCTGACAATGGTTCAGGAGGCACAGAACGTGGTGACTTATACAATCAACCTGATGAAAGTAAGCCGGAAATTCCAAGTGGAAACGGAAATGCCGTAAAAGTCAGACGGAAATGTTACAGAAGTCTCAGACAGAGATGTTACGATGAAATATATAAAAACACACAAAAGAGGGTTTATTCAAAGTGCAGAATTACTAAGTCATTTTTAGGTTGGGGAACCATAGATGTACAATGAGAGATAAACCCAAAAACAGGCAGAGGGTGACTAAACAGTCGGAAGTTTTCAGATACTCTTGACTTTTAGTCACCCTCTTTTCTTGTCCGTTCCACCTGCCCGCTTTCGCTTGGTGGAACTACGTGCGGGTGGCACGTTTTCGTTTTACGTCATACTTTTCTTTCTTTTTTCCTGCCGGTCTCTCTTTTTTTCTGCCGGCTGCTAGTCCTTCTCCGTCTTTCCGTTTCTCCGGCGACGGAAGCGCAGAAGCGCTTCGAGAATATCAAGCAGTTTTTCAAGAAATAGTTTCATCTTTTTCTTTTTTTAAAGTTAATAATTCGTTTAGACAGACGGGTCCGGCGTTACGCCACCGCCACCGGGTGTGTTTCCGCCGCCGGGTTTGTCATCGCCGCCCGGATTTTCCGTATCACCGTCGGCAATCAGACCGGCTGCTACGTCTTTGACGTGTACAAATTCCACTCCGGCAGTCAGTGCGCGGGTCGTGTTTCCGGCAGACCGGGTGTACTCCGGCGTGAACTGACAGCGCAGCGAAACGATTTGCGAGCTGCTGACTTTGCTTTCCTGTTCCACGCCTTTTCCGCAGGCTTTGGCAACCATAGTGAATGTTCCCAATCCTTCGAGACGCACTGTGCGGCTATTGAGCAACTGTTCGCGCATCACGGACATCAGATTCCGAATCACGTTGTGCACGTCGCCCGCCGTCAACGAAGCCTTTTCAGCAATCAATTCCGCCATTTTCTGCGTGTTGACCGTTCTCCCGATTTTCACCAGGCGGGGATAAAAGAGTTTCTGTCCTTCTTTGTTGGCAAGCGTTGCCTGGTAAGGTTTGTAAATTAATGGCATACTACTGTTTTCCTTTCTTTTTAATGATTAATGGATCAATTGTCTCTGTAACCGATTACGCCGACAAAAGTAAACGGGCCAAAGAAAGGCGGGAGACACGATGTGACAAGTCGTGACGGGAGAGAGCAAGTTCAAACCGTTTCGCACAAATACTGCCTGTAAGTACTTCTGTACAAAGAAGTACCAGACAACAAAAAATCACGTACCTTTATAACCGAAACGAATAATCCAATAAAAAAGCAGTAACAATGAAAACAACTACCACAGAAACTTCAATTCCGGAAGAGAAAACAACCTCCACCCGCATACAAGCATACAGTAAAAGTCAACTAGCCGCCCTCTACCTGCCCCACATCCAGCCTGCCTCTGCCCGCCGGACGCTCCGCAGCTGGATTGCCAAAAACACGGAACTGCAAGCGGCACTCACCCGTTCGGGATATACCGGAAAAGCAATCCTGTTGACTCCTGCACAAGTCGGGCTGTTCTTTCGATTTTTGGGAGAGCCTTAGAAAGCTCTCCGGTACCGGACGAACCCACATCGAGATTGATATACTCATATTCGGGACACATAAGGCAACGTGAACCAGAAAGTGCTGCCCTCGGCAAGCGTCCTGCGCAGCCATATCACGTACCATTTTTAACCAAAAACAATATTCCCAACCCGGATAGAACGGCTGTTCATCTCCGGGTCGGGAATATCTTCATTTCACAATGTACGGATTTGCGAACGAGTAAACCGGTAGAAACAAGCGTTTTCCCGGCAGAAGATTATACCAAGTTCTCACAGTACTTATCTTATTTGAACTCATCATCAATATTTCTGCGTTCATTGTCGCCCACGGGTTCCTTCTCTCCCTTTTTAAATACCGTCACATCCTTTTTGAACTTAATTTCGATAAAAAACTTTCTATTCCCTTCGAGATAGAAATGTACCTTTGCGGCGTTTCCGACCAGATAAAGCAGCATCGTTCCCAAGAGGACGACCAAATGGTTGGCGTTGACACACTCATTGGAAAGACACTTGACCAGTTTGAAAATCGACGACCAGCTAGCCGCCGTTTTCTGCGTTCTGAACGAGAATATACGTCTGACCGTTGATATGGAGGTGTCTGTTTGTTTGGCAAAATAAACCTCTTTGTAATTGTTCTCATAAGAACAAATTTTCACCTCGTCGATTACTTTTCCTTTTTCCTGCCAGTCTTCTTCGTCGAAATCACTAGATCTTCTCCGATTCCTCTCATGCTTGTTTGTACCCGTTTCCACTTTACTTTTAGCTGCGTTTTCAACTACATTTTCAACACTTGTTTTAGCTCCATTGTCCACAGTATCAACTGTTTCACTAGATAATTGTTTTGTCATCATAATTAATATTTCGTAAATAATGCCGACAAATATCGGATATTATTTTTAACATTATGCGTCACGCGTGACACTTTCTTACTTTATCTCCTAAAATAACTCAAACATGAACCCTTTATGTGTTACCCTTCCTCTACCTTTACCGACGAAATCAATGAAAAATAATTGAATATAATGACCGAAATTAAAAAAAATCATTCCCTCCGGCGGATACGACTCATGAAGCGGGCCGCTGTTATTCGTCAAAACAATGGCATGGACAAACGCGAGGCACTTGTCGTTGCGCATCAGATAGACGTTTTAATTCGCAAAATGTACTTAGCTAGCGTCAGTTTTTATTATACCAAGCAGGACGGAAGCATCCGTCACGCTGTAGGAACGCTCACCGGATACGAACATTGTTTCCACCGCCCGTATACGCCACGGCCGGAAAACACGTTCGTCGTCTACTACGACCTCGAAGCCAAAGGCTGGCGGACATTCCACGCCGAAAATTTCCTCCGTGCCGAATGAGGACGCCCGAAGAACGCAAAGAGTGGGAAAGGCTCTGCCGACAATACAACGTAGATTCGCTCTACGAGGCGATCGAAGGCTGCCGGGAGGAACTGGAATTCCTCGTCCACTGCGCCGAACGCCTCGAACCGCTGCCGGACGATGACACGCCGGCACTCCGCCCCCGCCGCGCAACGATTGCAGACCACGCCGTTTAACACATACAGTCCACGCCGTTTCTGTGTGCACGAAACGCCGTTTTATGAAGACAGGAAACGCCGTTTCTCTTTCCGCATCCGGCGGAGGAGGACTATTTTTAACAAAGCATAATTTTATTAACATTATAAACAACATCAAGTATGGAAAACTGGAGATTTATCAAAGAAAACAATGATTATATGGTGTCGGACCACGGGCGGATCATGAGCCTGAAGAAACCTCAAAAAAAGATATTGAGCAGCAGTCTCCTCCACAATGGTTATGAGGCTATATACATCTATCAGAAAGGGATTCATGCCGCGCGCTATGTGCACCGACTGGTAGCGGAAACGTTTATCCCCAACCCGAAAAAACTCCCGCAAGTGAACCACCTCGACGGAAATACGCTCAACAATCATGTGTCCAACCTCGAATGGTGCGACGCCTACGACAACTTGATGCACGCTATCCGCACCGGGCTTCGTCCCGTTAACGTGCCGCGCTCCATTCCCTGCGCCGTGACGGACGAAAGCGGGACGATCCTCCACCCGTACCCTTCCATGAGGTCAATGGTGAAAGAGGAAAAACTGAACAGCGCACAATACAGCTGGTTGCAACTGAAACTCACGCATCCCGAACGGGTACGGCTGCATACGATGCGGCGGTGGCACCTGCCTTATCTGCCCATTCCTCCCGACTGCACCCCCGTCCGCCACTCCGTCACCCGGCAATATTACCGGCTCCTGTCCGCCGAAGAGGCCGCCGCGCTGGGGTTCAGCTACCGGAGCGTCCGAAGGGAGAAAGGCATTCACTTAATTATCAGCAATTTAAAATAAACAAAAGAAAGGAGATTTTCAAGATGAAAGACGCTATTATCATTCACTGTTCCGCCACCCGTGCGGAACAGGACATCACCGCCGCCGACATCGAAAGCTGGCACCGTGCCCGCGGATTCTGGACGATCGGTTACCACTATGTCATCCGCCTCGACGGAACAATCGAACCCGGAAGAGACGTCACCCTCGACGGCGCACATTGCATGGGGTGGAACAAACGGGCAATCGGCATCTGCTATGTCGGCGGACTGGACAAGGACGGTCGCCCCGCCGATACACGCACCGACGCGCAACGCACCGCACTCATCCGACTGGTGAAGGCGCTACGGCTTGTCTTCCCCGGTGTGAAGCAGGTGCTCGGACACCGTGACACCAGCCCCGACCTCAACGGCGACGGCGTTATCTCGCCCAACGAGTACATGAAAGCCTGTCCGTGCTTCGATGTTCAGAAAGAGGGATTCTGAACTGAGTCGTACACATCGGTGTCCTCTGCGATGAAATTCAGGGTGCCGCACCCACGAAACCCGAACTAATCATTAATTTTTAATTCAATCCAAATGGCCCGTATTTCCAAATCCGGTTTAGATTATTTTCCACTCGACGTCAATTTCCTGCAAGACAGAAAGGTGCGACGTATCTCCAGCCGTCACCACGCAGCAGGGATTGCCGCGCTCACTTCACTGTTCTGCCTCATCTACAAAGAAAAAGGATATTATGTCCCGTGGAATCAGGACACATTGTTCGACGTTGCACAGGAAGCCTGTTGCGAGGAGGCGGAAATGCAGGCCATTATCGATGACTGTCTGGCGGTGGGATTATTCGACCCTCATATATATAAGGTGTATAGCGTACTCACTTCACAAGTTATTCAGGAACAATATCACAAAATTATCACCGACAGCCGGAGAAAATACAAATTACCGTTGGAACATTTCTGGCTAATCACGGACGGAGAAACGGAACAACAAAAGGACGAATACGGAAAGGAAAACAGCATAGCAAAAAGTGAAAACGAAAATAGAAACGAAAATAGAAACGGAAACCGAGCGGGAACCGGAAACGGAACTGTCAGTGATGCAGCAGTAAATGATATCTATGCTACAAAAACAGGAATTAATGCAGCAAAATCTCCCGAAATTGCTACAACAATCCCACAAACAAAAGAGGAAACAGACACCAAAGGTAAACAGGAAACGGAGAAGGAAAGAGATAGGGGAACTGAAACCAAAGCGGAAAGAGATAGAGAGAAAGAGATAGAAAAAGACAAAGAGACAGAGAATAGGCGGAAAGCCGGAAAAGAGACAGAGAATGAAATGCCGCCCGTGCCGTCAAACGGCGTTTTTCAGGCTCCGCCTGTCGTTGTAAGTGGTTTGTCTTTTGGAAATTTCGGAAATTATTCTGAAATAAAAGAATGTTATTCTGAAGAAAAGGGAACTTATCCTGAAGTAATAGAGAATCCTTCCGGAGAAAAAGGGAATCCCCAAAGAGATAACGGAAGAAACAGCATTCCCCCCCAAGGAGTAACCGCCGGAGGCAGTTCCGAAACTCTCCTGCACATGAACCTTCAAACAATCGGCATCCGGAAAGAACAGACCGTGAACGCAATCACCGCCCTCGCCCGACGCAAAGAACTGGGCGGACCGGGAGGCACTTTATGGAAGATTCTCAGCAACGAATACCGCCCCACCCTGCTCAAAAAAAACGAACCGGGAGATTACATCCTCTGGGCCCTTAATCATCCGACGGAATTTGAGAACACCTACAACGGGACATTGAAGAAACTGGTGAGAGGAAGGTGACGCGGGTACAACCGCAATCACCTCAACGTTCCGAAGCCCCTGTGCTATGAAAAAAATCGGTTCTTCTTCAAATTTGGTGGTTATTTAGCCAGTCGGTGGTATCTCCATTCCCCTCCTTCGGGGAAGGAGGGGTGGCTGAAAGC
>OIIM01000863.1_pt1 | contig 8231 bp, 5 predicted proteins | sample 1583231 | NCBI WGS metagenome assembly OIIM01 (sample SAMN02674792, study PRJEB24791) | human gut metagenome, SKBSTL006 | isolation source: stool | host: Homo sapiens | place: USA
TTCAAATATACACTTATATTTTGTTGTGATATTTAATACTGCAAATGTAAATGTGTCAAAAGTCAAAAGTAACTAAACTCTCCTCCTTCCTGAAGCTACCCTTTATACACAAGTCTTAGCTGATTAACTCATACAGTTCAAACTGTGTATTAAATCTATCCAGTCCATTCTTAAAGGTTATATATCCTGGAATGGACTGGCTCTTGTATGCACTCCATGCTCCTAACCTTGCAATAATCCATGCTGCCCATGCCATTGATTCTTTTTTATATGGATTTTGCTGTATTTTTGTATTTCCCTCACTCTTTTTTCCTACTATATGTAATAATGCTATTTCTTTGCTTGTAAAGTAGATTTCTGAAGAGAGTTTTTCATCTTCTTTATCAAAAGAAAGTTTGAGTACCATCACCTGCAGGGCTGCCTGCAAGGAAATTAAGATTAGTTTTTGTAATGCCGAAACTGTTTCCAACTGTGCGTCCTCAATCATGAATCCCTTTCTTTTGAGCACTCTGAACAACTCTTCAATCAGCCATCTACAACGATACCAACCGATACATTCAATTGCTTGTTCTACAGTCTCCACCACATGTGTAGTTAGCAGTCTCCATTCAATAGGGCTCTCATTTACCGGTGTACTGGAAGATTTTTCTTTAACATGTATGCAATAAAGACTAACAGGGGGACTGCCCTTTGCCGGACCGTTAACAGGAGCGCACAAGGTGACTCTTTCAAAGCGAAGTTCCATGCACGCTACCCGTTTCTTACGTCCGCTTCCCGGGAGCACTTCAAAGCTATACTCTGCCCGTAGAACAGCCTGCTCCATTAATGTATTCAGATGGACAGAACAGTCTGGATCATCCAACCGGCAATTCCTTTCATGAACAGAACGTATCAGCAAGTGAACATTATCAGTAGGGATACGGCTGAAAAGCTCGAAAATGTCCGCTTCACGGTCACCGATGATCGTTTTAACTGCATCCCGGGGCATTTGCTCACTGGCAGCCATTCCACTTTCTATCCAACGATATGACTCTTTTTCTTCTATAGGCTGATATCTGTAATTACGTTCTTCACGACTTAAAGCAGCCGGTGAGCGATTCCACTGCTTAACCGAAGAAAAGCCTATAGGAATATGACTGGAGGCATCCACTACCAAGACAGGATGCAAAAAAGTACCACATTGCTTTTGACCGACAATGCCGGGACTGGCTGTTTTTTTCTTCATTCGCTCAACATGAGCCTCATAGTTTATCTCCGAGGTATCTTGAATACACAGTAAATGCTGACGACCGGAAGCATTCTTACAGCAAGTGTGTATCAGACCTGATAAGATAGCATCAGAGCTGACTGAGGAATTGTTCAAAAATCTATAAGCACCCATCTTTTCTTTATGTTCCTTACTAAATTGATTCACTATAGCACTTTGATGGACAACCATCTGAGAGCAAATTAAGTTTAAACGCCGCAAAAGCCGAGGATCACGAATTTGATCTGTCTCTAATAACATCAAGCAAAGATAAAAAAAATAATATATACTTGTGTATAAAGGGTAGCTTCCTGAAGGAGGGGAATTTAGTTGCTTTTGACACATCTTCTTTTCTGTTTCTTATTTCAGTAAATGTCCCCCTTCCCTGTGTTTTGATTTACTACTTAATCTGTTAATTATTAGAATGATAATAACAGATGTTCTTTTTTCTAATTGTCCCCCTCTTTCTTGCCTTGTTTTATAAGCCGATTGCCTATCTTTGCGGCAGGTTTTTAAATAATAAATCAAAAAGAGAAAACTACTTTATGAAACACATTTCGAACTTCCTCAGATCAAAAAGCTGGAACGTATTTTTGTTTTTATATCTTGCTCTTCCTTTGTTTGCGCAAAAGGAATATAAGATCGATCAGGTATCTGTTGTTAATGTAGGCGATGGCAGACTGTTGTTTCAGGAACTGAAAACGGAAAAAGCATTGAATGGCGAACATCGCATCATAGATGGTTATCATTCCGCCTATGTGCTGGCATCTTTTAAAGATGGTTTTTATGATGGCGGATACAAAGAATATGTGGACAATATATTAATAACGGAAGGAAGTTATAAAGAAGGGCGGAAGGATGGCCTCTTCAAGATTAACTCCAAGTTTGACGGTAAGCTGAAAGAAGAAAAGTCCTATAAGGAAGGTAAGCTGGACGGTACGAGCAAAAGTTACTTTACTACCGGAAAAGTGGAAAGTGAAAGAAACTTCCGGATGGGGAAAGAGCACGGGAAGCAACTGTCGTACGAATCTGACGGTACTTTGCGGAAAGAGCATAATTACAAGGACGGGAAGCAGGTAGGCAAACAGTATACTTTTCTGAAAGGTACATATGATTTGTATGAGACCGTTTATTTCAATGAAGAAGGTTTTCAGGACGGTGAATATTCGTCCGTGTTTACGTTTGGCTCGCCACGTATACTGGGTAGTTATAAGAATGGAAAGAAGAATGGTCGTTGGACTACTTTTGCTGAAAGCGGAGATACGCTGATGATTGAAACCTATCTGGATGGAAAAGAAGATGGACTCCATGTCTCATTTGCCAACGGAAGTGGGGTAAGGCAGAAAGAATATTATATGAAGAACGATCGTAAAGACGGTTTATACCGTGAATATAATTTGGAAAATGGTGAATTGAGATATGAAGCTACCTATCAGGCCGGCAGATTGCATGGCAAGGAACGACGGCTGATAGTGAGCAACCGCTTTGATTATTGGGAAACTTCTACCTATGTGAACGGAAGGCAGAACGGACCGTTCGAAGCTCGTTATGTAAAGAATGACCAGCTTCGTGAATGTGGGGAATATAAGAATGGTCACCGTGTAGGACGATGGAAACGCTACACTATTGATGGTAAACTGGAAAAGGAATGGGATGAAAACTAACCGGTAGATGAAAGGTCAGAGCATAAAAAAAGGAGCAACGCCTTGCTCCAACCTTTGTTAACCTTAAATCTAATACTATGAAAAACACAGTGCAAAGATACGGACTTCTGTGAAATCTGCAAATTATCCAAGTAAAACGCTATGTTTTATAACATTGATTAAGTGTTTGTTTTACGCTTTATACTTTTGTTAATACTTTCCGATGGTCTGAAAGAGGACTGCTTTCCTTCTTTTTAGAATAATAAATAGCTGAAGTTAGAGAACTTTACAGTATTATTTCTTATTTTTGTTCTTAATTGGATTACAGAAAGAACTATGAAATGATGAGATGGATGAAGACGATGAGATATCTGAAGTGGATGCTGGTGCTGTTTGGTTTAATCGGGATGACGGCTTGCCGGCAGGATACACCCCGTTTTCGTATTGGGGTGGCTCAATGCAGCGATGATTCATGGCGACATAAGATGAATGATGAGATTCTTCGGGAAGCGATGTTTTATAATGGTGTTTCGGTGGAAATCCGTTCGGCAGGGGATGATAACAGTAAGCAGGCGGAAGATGTCCATTATTTTATGGACGAAGGAGTCGATCTGCTGATTATTTCCGCTAACGAAGCTGCTCCTATGACTCCGATTGTAGAAGAAGCTTATCAGAAAGGCATCCCCGTTATTCTTGTAGACCGGAAGATTCTTTCGGATAAATATACTGCCTATATCGGAGCCGATAATTATGAAATCGGTCGTTCGGTAGGAAACTATATTGCCTCCAGTCTGAAAGGGAAGGGAAATATAGTAGAACTGACAGGATTGAGCGGTTCGACTCCTGCAATGGAACGGCATCAGGGATTTATGGCTGCCATCAGTAAATTCCCGGATATAAAGCTGATTGATAAAGCGGATGCTGCGTGGGAACGTGGTCCGGCAGAGATAGAAATGGATAGTATGCTTCGGAGGCATCCTAAGATTGATGCTGTGTATGCCCATAATGACCGTATCGCTCCGGGTGCCTATCAGGCAGCAAAGATGGCAGGGCGGGAGAAGGAAATGATTTTTGTCGGCATAGATGCCTTGCCGGGTAAGGGAAACGGACTGGAACTGGTACTGGACAGTGTGCTGGATGCCACCTTTATCTATCCGACCAATGGCGATAAGGTACTGCAACTGGCTATGGACATTCTGGAGAAGAAACCCTATCCCAAAGAAACGGTGATGAATACCGCTGTTGTGGACCGTACCAACGCACACGTCATGCAGTTGCAGACCACACACATTTCCGAACTCGACAAAAAGATTGAAACGCTCAACGGACGTATCGGTGGCTATCTCTCTCAGGTAGCTACACAACAGGTCGTTTTATACGGCAGTCTGATTATCCTTTTATTGGTAGCCGGCTTATTATTGGTCGTTTATAAATCACTCCGCTCTAAGAATCGCTTGAATAAAGAGCTTTTTAAGCAGAAGCAGCAATTGGAAGAGCAGCGTGACAAACTGGAAGAACAGCGTGACCAATTGATACAGCTCTCTCATCAACTGGAAGAAGCTACCCATGCCAAGCTGGTCTTTTTCACCAATATTTCTCACGACTTCCGTACTCCGTTGACATTGGTTGCCGACCCGGTAGAACATTTGTTGGCGGACAAGACACTGAGCGGAGATCAGCACCGGATGCTCATGCTGATTCAGCGGAATGTGAACATTCTTCTGCGTCTGGTCAATCAGATTCTGGATTTCCGTAAATATGAAAACGGCAAGATGGAATATACTCCGGTTACGGTGGATGTCCTTTCTTCTTTCGAAGGATGGAATGAGTCTTTTCAGGCGGCAGCCCGTAAGAAGCATATCCATTTTTCTTTTGATAGTATGCCGGATACGGATTATCATACACTGGCAGACATGGAGAAGCTGGAACGTATTTATTTCAATCTTCTGTCCAATGCCTTTAAGTTTACACCGGAAAACGGGAAAATAGCCGTCCGTCTGTCTTCCCTTAGTAAAGAGGACAAGCGATGGATACGTTTCACGGTGGCAAATACCGGTTCTATGATTTCTGCCGAACATATTCGCAATGTATTCGACCGTTTCTATAAGATCGATATGCACCATACCGGTTCGGGAATCGGACTGGCATTGGTAAAAGCCTTCGTAGAAATGCACGGTGGTATGATCTCCGTAGAGAGCGATGAGAAACAGGGCACGGTCTTTACCGTTGAACTGCCTGTACAGTCTTGTGAGGCTGTTCCTGCCGAACCGGATACCACCCTTGTTTCTGCGGATTCCCGTACAACAGATGTTCTATTGGCGGAAGAGGAAGAACTGGAAAAAGGATATGACTCTTCCAAACCGTCCGTACTGATTATTGATGATAATGAGGATATCCGTTCGTATGTCCATACGTTGTTGCATACAGACTATACGGTGATTGAAGCGGCAGACGGCTCCGAAGGAATCCGTAAGGCTATGAAGTATGTTCCGGACCTGATCATTTCTGATGTGATGATGCCGGGCATTGATGGCATTGAATGTTGCCGCCGGCTGAAAAGTGAGTTACAGACCTGTCATATTCCGGTTATTCTGCTGACAGCGTGTTCACTGGACGAACAGCGTATTCAGGGATATGACGGTGGTGCGGATTCTTATATTTCAAAGCCGTTCAGTTCACAGCTGTTGCTGGCACGTGTCCGCAATCTGATCGATTCTCACCGTCGTCTGAAACAGTTCTTTGGTGACGGGCAGACATTGGCAAAAGAAGATGTCTGCGATATGGACAAGGATTTTGTAGAAAGATTCAAGTCATTGATTGAAGAGAAAATGGGAGACTCCGGTTTGAATGTGGAGGACTTGGGCAAAGACATGGGACTAAGCCGTGTGCAGCTTTATCGCAAGATTAAATCATTGACTAACTACTCTCCGAATGAATTGCTCCGTATCGCCCGTTTGAAGAAGGCAGCTTCTTTGCTTGCTTCTTCGGACATGACCGTAGCGGAGATTGGTTATGAAGTCGGTTTCAGTTCACCTTCTTATTTCGCCAAGTGCTATAAAGAGCAGTTTGGAGAGAGCCCGACAGATTTCCTGAAAAGGAAAGGATGATTTCATTGATATCGTAAAGAGGGATATATGAAAGATTATAAAGTAGATAAAGAGAGCTTTTCCGAATCCTTTCGGAAGGAAGTGTACGAAGTCGTATCCCAGATACCTGTGGGAAAAGTATCTACTTATGGAGGTATTGCTTTGCTGTTGGGGGCACCCCAATGCTCGCGGATGGTGGGACGTGCATTGAAAGAAGTGCCGGATGAATTATCCATTCCCTGCCATAGAGTTGTAAATTCCACCGGAAGGCTGGTGCCCGGTTGGGTGGAACAAAAACAACTCTTGCTGGCAGAAGAAGTTTCTTTCAAAGCTAACGGATGCGTTAATCTGAAAGAACATTTGTGGCACGTGGATGAATGAAGGATGCAAGGAAGGTAAGCCATATCATCCGTATCCATACAATAAAGAAAACCCATACATGAAGCCATAAGGTCCTGGTAATGAAATCTCTGATGGGTATAGGGACGAATATGTCGATAGGAACGATACATAACAGCACAAAACAGCACCAAAATAGAATCTTGTCTGTTGCGGTACGTGTTGGTCTGCTCCAATACCAGAGCATGAAACCTGCCAATGCGATAATATAGGTATGCTTCTCGGCGGAGTCACTCAGTAATACTACCCAGCCCATGAGAATGCCCAAAGCCTGGGCACGGAAGGCAAAAGACGACCATTTGCGGAAATTCCCCAAAAAGAGCAGAGTCAGCAAGCCGAGCATTCCTATCTGAAGTGCACGGAAGTGTGGCAATGTCCATGCTGCAATGGGGCGGGCATAGAAAAATGAATCATAAGCTCCGGCGGACTGATGAACAGCAAGACTATGGCACCATTCTTCATAATAGGGGAGCAAATCTGCAGGAGCTATTTTGATTAACGGTAATGCAAGCAATACAATGCCCATTGTAACGGCATAGCCAAAGTTACGCCATACGTGAGGATAGCACAGCAACAATGCCAGTTCGAAAATTCCATATACTTTGGTACATCCCGAAATCATGATTAACAGAACAGCCAGAAATCCACGGTCTTTTTCCAATAACGTATAGGCGAATAAGAATAAATAGGCTACCGTTATGTTATACTGAAATGAAAGTAAACTTTGTCCTAAAATCAGTAACAGAAAAAGGAACATACGGCATTTCTGCTGCTGGGTGAATTGTTGGGGCAGCGTGAAGATCGCCATAAAGAACAGCGAATAATTGAATAGATTCCACGCGAAAGGTCCCAGCCATGCAGGCAGATACGCAAACGGAGCGAACAATACCGTGAAAACTGGAGAATAAAGGAAGTAGCGTCCGTGAGCTTCTACAAATTCAGTTGTGTATGGGCTGATGCCTTGCCAGAAGAATTGAGTAGCGTCCGAGAAGACCATAAAGTTTTGATGCCGTCCTCGTATAAATTCGAGCAGAGTCACTATAAAAGCGAGCAGGAAACCTATCATGTAGAGATTCCGCCGGCTATAGAAAAACGGCATTTTGGGGTTCTTTTTACTAAGGAACTGTACTTGGCTTTTGTCGTCTAGTGTGGCAGTACCTGTTTGTTTTTCTTTTGTTGTGTAATGACAATTATCCTTCCCCAGGAAAATTGTAATAGCCCTGTTGAACATATAAATCTAGTTTAGTTATTGACGCCAAATATACGGTGTTTAAGTGAAATATTCAAACTTATTTTATATTTATCTGCCGGTTTGTTCTATTTTGCTGAGTGATAGGGGAATATTACCCGGAAACTTTCCATATCATTACAAATAAAGCCCTCTGTATGCCCCGGATTTTGAATATAATTTGTATGTTTAATCCGTTTTTTGTATCTTTGTGCCAGCAAGATACTGGAACAGGCTGTTTTTATACATAAAAATGCTATTTTTTGCTATTCGTTGAAAGGATTATCTTATCAAATTCTATTCCTTTTTTAATTACTCAGTCTGTCAATAATCATTTTATTAATTATTTCGGGATTCATTGTTATTTGTCCCTTATTTAAATCAGAACTTTATACGATATAAAGAAAGATTCCTGTTATCGTTTGTTCTTGTCTTGCTGTGTATATTATTTTAATAACCTAAACCATTTTATTGTATGAGTAAAATAGAAATTAAAGATCTCTATCTGGTTTTTGGCAATGAGAAGCAGAAGGCTTTGAAGATGTTGAAAGAAGGTAAAACAAAAAGTGAAATATTGAAAGCGACCGGATGTACAGTTGCGGTGAAAGATGCGAATCTTTCCATTAATG
>OIIM01000886.1_pt1 | contig 8045 bp, 5 predicted proteins | sample 1583231 | NCBI WGS metagenome assembly OIIM01 (sample SAMN02674792, study PRJEB24791) | human gut metagenome, SKBSTL006 | isolation source: stool | host: Homo sapiens | place: USA
ACACGACGCTCTTCCGATCTCACTGGTGTACAAAATGAAATAACCAATTATAAACTCAAAACTACAATGGACAAAAAGTTACTGATGATGGCGCTGTTGATAACAACAGGACTTGCCACACATGCACAGGAGAAGCTGACCCGCTATCAGGTGAGGAACGCCATTACGGTGCGTACTCCGATCATGAACGATAGCATCAACCCGAAAGGAGAAAAACACACAGCCAAAGCATTGCTACAAACACCGGTAGTACTCGACCTTGCCAATGCACCGACTCAAATGACAGCTGCCGATACAGCCGGTCTGGTCACCTTCGCGAAAGCTGATAAAGACAATCTGCTTTACCTGATCAAAACCCAACTGCGTGCCGAACGCTTTATGAAAGGTAAACTGAAAGTGACCTCTCCGGTCAGATGGGAGCTTTTCATTAATGGTGAATCGAAGATGGTAAAGGATGCTTCGGAAGACAGCATCTCTAAAGCAGCAACCAAAGAGGTCGCTTTACGCCTCGAACCCGAAATGGATTATGAAATAGCTATCAAACTGCTTTCGACTCCGGACGACAAAACCGTACCTTCACTGAAATGCGAACTGGTAAAAGATGACAAATTCAAAGAAGTGGCATGCAGCACCGATCCTGAACAGAAACATCGTTTCTCACTCGATAACACAGTATACGGTAACCGTGCCATAGCTGTTTCCGTATCACCGGACGGAAAATATCTGCTAACCCGTTATTGGGATAACCATTCGCTGAAACGTTCGCGCACTTATTGTGAACTGACCGAACTGAAAACAGGAAAAGTGCTGCTCACTAATCTGAGAGATGGTATGCGATGGATGCCGAAAAGTAATAAACTGTATTATACAGTAGTGGCTCCGGAAGGAAATGACGTTATCACTCTCGATCCTGTCACACTGAAAGAAGAAGTTCTTTTGCGAGGTATCCCCGAGCAGGGATTCAGTTGGTCGCCCAACGAGGACTTCCTGATATACTATCCCCGTGAAGAAGGTGTAAAAGATGAAGGTCCGTTGAAACGTATTGTCAGCCCGGCAGACCGTATCCCCAATACACGCGGACGCAGCTTCCTGGCCAGATATGACATCGCCAGCGGAACATCAGAACGGCTCACTTACGGTAATCACAGCACTTATATGCAGGACATTTCACCGGATGGTAAATATCTGCTTTACAGCAGTTCAAAGGAGAATATCACGCAACGTCCTTTCTCTTTGAGCTCTTTGTTCCAGGTAAATCTTGAAACATTGGCCGTCGACACACTGTTCTTCGAAGACCGATTCCTCGGAGGAGCCAGCTACTCACCGGACGGTAAGCAATTGCTATTGACGGCAAGCCCGGAAGCTTTTGACGGTATCGGTAAGAATTGCGGCAACCACCCTATCGCCAATGACTTCGACTCTCAGGCATTTATCATGGATCTGGCTACCCGTAAAATCGATCCGATCACCAAAGAATTCAATCCGTCTGTCAACTTCCTGCAATGGAACAAGGGTGACGGTTGCATCTACTTCAGCACCAATGATGAAGATTGCCGGAATATCTATCGCTATTCACCCAAAGATCGTAAGTTTGAAAAGCTGAACCTGGAGACTGATGTCACCAGTGCATTTGCCATGTCGGAAAACAATCCGTCATTGGCTGCTTATATCGGACAGGGATGCTACAATGCAGGAGTCGCTTATGTATACGACCTGAAAAAGAAAACCTCTCGACTGATAGCCGACCCGATGAAACCGACTCTGGAGAGAATTGAACTGGGCGAAATGAAACCCTGGAACTTCACAGCTTCAGACGGAACAGAGATCAAAGGGATGATGTGTCTGCCGCCTTCATTCGACCCGAACAAGAAATATCCTCTAATTGTGTACTATTACGGAGGAACGACTCCCACAGAACGGGGGATCAGTAATCCGTACTGCGCACAGTTGTTTGCTTCACGCGACTACGTGGTATATGTTATCCAGCCGAGCGGAACAATCGGATTCGGACAGGAGTTTTCAGCACGCCATGTCAATGCCTGGGGCAAACGTACTGCGGACGACATCATTGAAGGTACCAAACAGTTCTGCAAGGAACACCCGTTCGTGAATGATAAAAAAATCGGTTGTCTCGGTGCATCTTACGGTGGATTCATGACACAATACCTCCAGACTCAGACGGATATTTTCGCCGCCGCAGTTTCACATGCCGGTATCAGCAATGTGACCAGTTATTGGGGTGAAGGCTATTGGGGATACGGTTATAATGCCATAGCGGCAGCAGACAGTTACCCCTGGAACAATCCGGAACTGTTCACCAAACAAGGTTCGCTCTTCAACGCCGATAAGATCAACACTCCACTCTTACTGCTGCACGGCACCGTAGATACCAACGTACCTATCGGTGAAAGCATCCAGCTATTCAATGCTCTGAAAATATTGGGTAAAACAGTAGAGTTCATCACTGTAGATGGAGAAAACCACTTTATTGCCGACTATCCGAAACGCGTGCAATGGCATAACAGTATTATGGCATGGTTTGCCCGCTGGTTGCAGGATAGTCCTCAGTGGTGGGAAGATATGTATCCGGAACGTCATTTATAAAACACATTCCACTGAAAAAGACAGGGAGAGCACTGATTTATTACGAAGATAATCTGAAAACAGTTAAAACTCTGTGATCTTTATGGTGGTGGAATCCGATGAAAACAGCAATCATCAATCCAATCAGTATTGGCGTTGAAAAGACTTATAAAAAAGAACGGGGCCTTTGGTTTTAAACCAAGGTCCCGTTCCTTTTATCTCCTTACCTTTTTTACACCAACAGTCCCCGGTTTTAAAAAGGTAAGGGCATTTTCCTTATTTTGTTAAAGCGCCAATCAGTTCTTCAGCAGTAACCAATTGCTGTTCACCGCTTTCCATATTTTTCAGCATAGCTTTTCCCTCATTCATTTCATTCTCACCTACGATAGCAACGAAAGGAATGTTCTTAACATTTGCATAACTCATCTGTTTCTTCATTTTCGCAGCGTCGGGAAATATCTCGGCACGAATACCGGCTGCGCGGGCCTTAGACAGAATACCCATAGAAAAAGCAGCTTCTTTCTCACCGAAGTTAATAAACAGAAGCTGAGTTCCATTAACGGCCTCCTTCGGATACAGTTCCAACTGGTTGAGCACATCGAAAATACGGTCGGCACCAAACGAAATACCTACGCCCGATACCCCTGCCATACCGAATACACCAGTCAGGTTATCGTAACGACCTCCACCGGTGATACTGCCAATCTGCACATCAAGCGCCTTCACCTCAAAAATAGCACCTGTATAGTAATTCAATCCACGTGCCAATGTCAAGTCAAGCTCTATTTCGTTTTTCAGTCCCATCGTTTGAAGGGTATTCAAAATAAACTCACTCTCTTCCACTCCCTTCAAACCTGTTTCGCTATCGGAAAGTACAGTCTTCAGTGTAGCCAACTTCTCAGCATTGGTTCCACTCAGAAGAATGATAGGTTGCAGTTTGGCAATAGCCTCTTCACTGATACCCTTCTCGGCCAGCTCTTTATTGACATTGTCCAAACCGATTTTATCCAGTTTATCGATTGCTACTGTAATATCTACTATTTTATCCGCCTCTCCTATGATTTCGGCAATACCGGTCAGAATCTTACGATTATTGATTTTAATGCAAACGCGGATACCGAAACGGGTAAACACCGTATCAACAATCTGCATCAATTCAACTTCGTTCAGCAATGAATCACTGCCTACGACATCAGCATCACATTGGTAAAACTCACGGTAACGTCCTTTCTGAGGACGGTCGGCACGCCATACGGGCTGAATCTGATAACGTTTGAAAGGGAAAGTAATTTCGTCACGGTGCATCACTACATAACGGGCGAAAGGCACTGTGAGGTCATAACGCAAACCTTTTTCACAGAATTTACTTGCCAGCTTAGCCGCATTGCGACTCAACAGCTCTTCGTCAGTAATGCCTGAAAAATAATCACCGGAATTCTGAATCTTAAAAAGTAGTTTGTCACCTTCTTCACCATATTTCCCCATCAGGGTAGAAAGCATCTCCATAGAAGGAGTTTCTATCTGCTGGAAACCATACAGATGATAAACGTCACGAATGGTATTGAATATGTAGTTACGCTTCGCCATCTCTACGGGCGAAAAATCACGTGTTCCTTTAGGTATACCTGGTTTTGCTGCCATTGTTCTAACTGTTTTATTGAATTGAGTTGCAAAGTTATATGAAATAATTGATTATTGAAACAGAAACCACAGACTTTCTGTGAATCTGTAAGCAAATGTATCCGGTGTCCGGTTCCGTTAAGACTGTTCATTTTCGGACAATACTTTTTAATGCCATTCTGCTCAATAAGAGATATTTATTAATTTGGTATACTATTTGCTTTCTGAAAGACAAAGAAATCACATTATCTAACAGAAATCATATGAAAACAGTTTTTTTGATCATTACAATGTTATGCCTTGGACTATCGGGAATGGCACAAAACAACGAAAAAAAAGAATTTGAGAGAAAGTACAGCGCACTCACTCAGGAAGTAGCAAACGCCCGCAAACAGAAAGATTACAAAAAGGCCGAGAAATTAAATTGGGAGAAACTGAAGTTGTATCAAGGATTGCCTCAACAACTTCAGGAAAATGCAAAAAATATAACAGGATTGGTTTATTACGACCTTGCTTGCTATCAGGCACTTCAGGGAAAGAAAAAGGCAGCCCTAAAAAACTTTGAGAAGGCTTTCAACTCCGGATGGAATGATTACAACCATGCTAAAGGTGACAGTGACATCGACAATTTACGTAAAGAGAAGAAGTATCTGGAAATAATGGCTAAAATGCGTCTGGACAGTGACTATCTGTATATTCTGCAACAAGCCGAAGGATACAACAGAACTGAAACAAAACCGATATGTTATAATGAATCAGTAACTGACACTCTACCCCGCTTCACCTACATGAATCCTAACGACAGTAATCTGGTACAGTTACGGAAACATTTCAACCTGGATAGCATCGCCGGAAGCGGAGACGAGATCTCTAAAATCAAAAACCTTCTCTACTGGGTTCACAACATAGTTCCGCATGATGGCAATTCACGTAATCCGGAAGAGCGGAACACAATAGCCATGGTAGAACTTTGCAAAAAGGAGAACCGGGGCGTAAACTGCCGGATGATGGCACAAATGCTGAACGAGTGCTATCTGGCTATGGGATTCAAATCCCGTTTCATCACCTGTATGCCCAAAGTGATGATCAACGATTGCCACGTCATCAATGCGGTCTACTCCAACACCCTCGACAAATGGTTATGGATGGACCCGACATTCAACGCTTATGTAACAGATGAAAAAGGAAACCTTCTGGGCATTGGTGAAGTGCGCGAACGCCTCCGCAACAATCAACCCGTTGTACTAAACGAAGACGCAAACTGGAATAATAAGAATAAGCAGACCAAAGAGTATTATCTGGATTACTATATGGCCAAGAACCTGTATTACGTAACTTGCCCTCTGCAAAGCGAATATAACGCAGAAACAAACTATCCGGGCAAAAAGTGGCCGATGTATATCTCGTTAGTTCCGGAAGGATACAGTAGCAATGGAAAGCCCGGTGCCACCGCCTACGACTCACATAATGACTCTTACTTCTGGCAATCACCTTATCAAGAATAAGCCTAAAAGACCAAACGATATTATCCTCAAGCGTCATAGACAACATCAACTCTAAAACGCCATTTATAGAATCTATGATGTTTGGGGCAACCTTTAAACGACTTACTTCACATGATATGTAAAAATAACCGGATTGTCTCCCTCCTTTATCTGCCCTAGCAAACTGGACATTTTTTCATTAATATCTTCTTCAGCAGACAATTTCTTTTGCTCGCATAGTACTTCAGATGAATAAATGAAGAAAATCCAACTTTGTTTTCCCTCTACCGACATATAATTGGGCAAAGGCAACTGATAATCCGTATTGATAATTACCTGATAATTGTTCACTGTACTAGTGGCTTTTGAAAGCAAACACATGCCAGGTTGGTTGGTTCTAAACAACAAATAGGAAGGAGTATCACATAAATCAGTCATAGTATATACATATTTTCCTTGATAACAGAACTGATTCAAATCATTACATTGGAACTGACGCTGCTTATCACTCTCCGGAAAAGCCTTATCTTTCCAATCTACCATATAAAGTGGTTCAATCGATTCTCCCGTTATCCGATATATATGATTGTCAAACTTACGGGTAAATAGCACTGAGGCAGTATTCGTAATTTGGTAATTACCAGAAGAACAAAACGGTGCTGTTTCGTATAAAGGTTCTAATAAAGAAGTTTGTTTACCCGTTTCCTTATTAATCACTATCAGAGAATAATCTGATACCACTCCATTAGCATAAGTATCATTCCGCAAATAGATAAATCCTTTATCCACGGCAAAAGATTGATACATATCGTCTAATGGATAAGAAGACAGGTATGTACCCTCCAAATCATAGTAAAGAATTTGCGAAGGATAGGTTAAAAGCAACAATTTATTTTCTGCTTCATTAATAGCGATATCGAACAGGTCAACATACTCTCCCTTCCCATTCCCCACAGCATGTATCGTAAATAAATGTTTCCCGGAAAGAGTATAACAAAGCACCTGCTTCATCCGCTTATCCAGAATAAAATATCGTCCGTTAGATTCATAGACTCTATCAATGTTATTTATTAAAGCTTCTTCATTTGTTTCGGGCATAAAAAGAGATAAGCTATCTAAGAAAAACGTATCAGCTATCATAGAAGAACCGACTTCAAAAGAAACCGGCTGCACCCGAGACTCTGTAGCAACATGACTACAGGCCCCCAACAATAAAGAAATGCAAAATATAAAAAAGGCTGTTCTAATTTTCATACTTCTCAATCTACCGGAACCCAACTTTCGGTTATACCTAATGTACAGTTTATCACTCTAACTCCAAAACAGGATGTTTCTGTTACCACGCGATATGCAAAAACGTTTTGTCCTCTCAGGGTTATAAGATAAGGACCATATTGATTGGTATTTGATTTTTTACTATATACCCGATCTCCACCATCGGCATTTACAAAGATATATATAAAAAGAGACTATCAACATTTAGAACATAAAAAAAACACTTCCCTATACACAATAAAAGAGGCTCCGCAGAAAAATCTACGGAGCCTCTTTTATTGTGTATAGATGAAAGATCACTCTCTACGTCCCATAAATATCATAATGTAGTAAATCAGTGTAGCCAACGAACCAAGGGCAGCAACTACATAAGTATAAGCGGCTGAACGAAGGGCATCTTCTGCCTGTCTATGATTATATGAATTCGTTATACCTGAAGCACTCAGCCATACCAATGCACGCTTACTTGCATCGATCTCCACCGGAAGGGTGATAAAACTGAATAACGTAGTCATAGCAAACAAGATAATGCCGGCAAACAACAACTGAGGGAAAGGCTCTAACAGCAAAATACCGGCATCGCAAGCTGTCATCAACAACGAAGCGAATGCCAGCAGTAAGTATGTAATATGCTTCATGTCATTTTATTTTAGAGGTAGTTTTACACCAAGGACTACTCCTGTACGGAACAAGTCCTTGCCTTCAATCATCACGTCTGACTTCACTTGCCAAAAAAGCTGCACACCCGAACGAAGTGCATAGTTGTGCTCATAGCCTACATGCAAGCCGCCAAGAAAGTCCTTTGTATCGCTTCCGGCTGATGCGCCCAATCTGAGATTACCATGGTAGTTGCGTCCTCTGACTACACAAGGTTTGTAGGCTGCACCTACGCCATACGAGCGATAGTTCTGCCAAAAACTGTCAGGGCAGATGTGCTTGCAAGAAGCACATTCATCCCATTTTAGATAGACATTACCAAAGAACTCCCAAGCGTTATGATACTTGGTTTCATGCTCATAAGCAAGGGTCACATCCCAGCCATTTTCATAGAGCAAACCAGTGCCTAAAGACACACGTCCGCTG
>OIIM01000887.1_pt1 | contig 8040 bp, 7 predicted proteins | sample 1583231 | NCBI WGS metagenome assembly OIIM01 (sample SAMN02674792, study PRJEB24791) | human gut metagenome, SKBSTL006 | isolation source: stool | host: Homo sapiens | place: USA
TACACTGACAGATGAGGATATCAGGAGAGTGGTGGATACGATCAGAGCGATATAAATAAAATAAATCTAATTACTCATGGAAAACTTAACAGAAAATGATTTTCAGCGTGTGGCGGATTTACTTGGCATTGAGGTAGCAGTGGTAAAAGCTGTACAGGCAGTTGAGACCGGTGGGCATGGGGGCTTTGTGGCTCCGGGGCGACCGATGATCTTATTCGAAGGTCACATCTTTTGGCGTGAACTCAAGAAGCGGGGACTTGATCCGGATAGGTATGTTGCGGGCAATGAAAATATTCTTTATCCTAAATGGGAGAAGGGTCATTATTATGGCGGGATGAAAGAGTATGAACGTCTGGAAAAGGCCCGGGAAATACATAAAGAAGCTGCTGACGCTTCCACTTCATGGGGAATGTTCCAAGTGATGGGCTTTAACTATGCGATGTGCGGGTATGGCAGTGTGGAGGAAATGGTGAAAGATATGTGTGTCGGAGAAGATAAGCAACTGGAAGCTTTTGCGAGGTTTGTGAAACTTGCTAAGTTGCAGTCCTATCTGGAGCAGAAAGACTGGGTCGGGTTTGCCAGGAGGTATAATGGACCCGGATATGCCCAAAATCAGTACGATAAAAAACTGGAAGAGGCTTATCGGAAGTTTACGAAGGAATAGAAATGTAATAGATAGGAGAAAATAGGTTTTACTGAAAATATCAGGAAAGTCATAGATGTAATCAGATATAATGAGTGAAAATATACCCAAATGGGTATAGATTCCTGTCTTGCTCCCACTTTTATACCATATCGGGTATAAAAGTGGGAGTCTTTTTATTGTATTTGTACCTAAACGGGTATAATATGGGAAATCAAACAATAGTAAAGTATGTGACGCAGATGCGTAGGGAAGAGGGTGTCCAGAAAAGGATACTCTCTTTTTTATTTCCTGAGAATGTGATACTTATAACTTTTTATGAGTGATCGGTTCCAGATGCCCTGTTTTCCTTTGTCATCTTCCTGTTAATGTCCACCTTTGCAATGTTGATCAACGAAATGTGAATAAAATTAGTAGTAATAACATGAATAAAAGGAGATTAGGAATATGACTTGGCACTACCCGTGCATTGCTTCAGGGTGTTGAGTTTCAGAAGATAGGTAGTATCGGCACTTCGGGCGGTCATGATTCCGGTAATGGTGATGGAGACATTGTGGATGATCCGACTGCATAATAACTTTAATCAGATAAATACATGAAGAAGAATAGCTGGAATATCCTTTTAAAGGTGATTATAGCTGTGGCAAGCGCCATTGCAGGAGTGATAGGAGGGCAGGGATTGCTCTGATAACTGACCGATCGTTTCGGTTGAAAAAATAAATGCCGGTATCTGTTCGGAAGAATGGGTACCGGCATTTATTATTATGGTTAGCAAAACCGATAATTAAGAATAATCTTGTATATTTGTGAGTGAAACGATTAATAGAAATGTGTTATGGCTAAACTTTACCCGATTGGGATACAGAACTTTGAGAAAATACGTAGGGAAGGCTATCTTTATATAGATAAGACTGCATTAGTCTGTAGATTGGTAAAAACGGGTTCATATTATTTCCTGAGCCGTCCCCGTCGCTTTGGCAAGAGTCTGCTGATATCTACTCTTGAAGCTTATTTTCAAGGGAAAAAGGACTTGTTTCGTGGTTTGGCTATGGAGGAGTTGGAAAAAGATTGGATAAAATATTCGATTTTACATCTGGATCTGAACACCGAAAAGTATGATACGCCCGAAAGCTTGGATCGAATATTGAACGATACGTTGGCTAAATGGGAAATGGTGTACGGGACTGCTCCTTCTGAAACTTCTATTCCTTTGCGTTTCAAGGGTATTGTACAGCGTGCCTGTGAACAGTCGGGGCAGCGGGTGGTGATTTTGATTGATGAATATGATAAACCGATGTTGCAGGCTATCGGTAATGAGGAGTTGGGAGAGAAGTATCGTGATACACTGAAAGGTTTTTATTCTGTGCTGAAAACGATGGACGGGTATATCCGCTTTGCCCTTTTGACGGGAGTTACCAAGTTTGGTAAGGTAAGTGTGTTTAGTGACCTGAATAATCTGAACGATATCTCTATGGACGAACCTTATGTGGAGTTGTGTGGAATTACAGAAAAGGAAATCCATCATTATCTGGAACCGGAAATTCGTCAGTTGGCGAAATATCAAAAGATGTCGTACGAAGATGCTTGCCGGGAGCTGAAGGAACGGTATGATGGTTATCATTTCACGGAAAATTCTATCGGTTTATATAATCCGTTCAGTATACTGAATACTTTTTATAAGATGAAGTTTGGCAGTTACTGGTTCGAAACAGGTACTCCGTCTTATTTGGTAAAACTTTTACTGCGTGATAAATATGACTTGCAACAGCTGGCACACGATGAGGCGACATCAGATATGCTGAATTGCATAGATTCTACTTCGAAGAATCCTCTGCCGGTGATTTATCAGAGTGGCTATCTGACGATAAAAGGGTATGATGAACGTTTTGATATCTACCGCCTGGGATTTCCCAATCGGGAAGTAGAGGAAGGATTTATCAGGTATTTACTTCCTTTTTATGCAAATATTGATAAAGGACAAACAGGGTTTCATATAACCAGGTTCGTTTCTGAAGTGGAACAGGGAGATTGTGATGCTTTCTTTCGTCGTCTGCAAAGTTTCTTCGCCGATACTCCTTATGAACTGGTACGTGACTTGGAGTTGCATTATCAGAATGTTCTTTTTATTGTTTATAAATTACTTGGTTTTTATGTCCAGGCGGAGTATCATACTTCTAACGGGCGCATCGATATGGTTTTGAAGACAGACCGATACATTTATGTGATGGAGTTCAAATTTGACGGGAGTGCGGAAGAGGCTTTGAAACAGATAGAAGAAAAGGGATATGCCGCTCCGTTTGCCAATGATCCCCGTCAACTGCTAAAGGCAGGAGTGAACTTTAGCTCGAAAACAAGGAATATTGATAGTTGGATCGTGGACTGACTGTAAGCTTCACATGGCTACATAAATTGATATAAAAAGAATAAAATCTACATTAAGATGATTAGATTTTGTAAGTTTCTGTTTTTTTGTTATTTTTGTATTCAAGTTAGGTTGTTAATTTACTGAATATAGTAACCTTACACAAACAGACAAACATCGTCTTATGAAGAGAAATGTATCATTGCTGAAGTATGCACTGCTGATAGCACTTTGCTGTGTAGCATGTGTAAATGAGAAAGATTTGTATGAACCGTCGGGGGAGGATCCTGGCGAAACGGAAGAGTTGGACCTATCGTTCAAATTCGCTTTGAGATCCGATAAACAGATTCATATATCTGTTACCCGGGCAGATGGAAAAGCTGCTGAGGGGATAGGGGTTGGAGTGTATCTTCAACAGCCTTATGAAGAAGACGGGATTATTTCCGGTAAGCCTCTCTATATGGGCTATACAGATGGGAATGGGCAGATTGATGCTACTATTTCTGTTCCGGCAAACAGTGATAAGTTGTATGTCGCTTCGTTGACAGCCGGTTATCCCGGAGTGCAGGAGATGGATGTGCAACCTTCGATGACGTGCAACTTGACTGCAACAGTCTTTCAAATCAAGACTGCTACTACCCGTATGGTTGCTACCCGGAGTGAAACAGGATTGGATGTTCCCGTCGACCAGAAACTAAGCAATCTTTATGAATTGTATAGCCCTTATACTGATTCGGAGATTGGAAAAGACGGTATACCACTTTTGAATGCTTCTCCGCTTGTTACGAAAGAGGAATTATCTGCTAAGTTTCTAAATTTAATGAATAGTTGGTATCCGGAACAGAAGAATGTGCAGGATGTGGATTTGAAAAAGAGCTCTGATCTGGTGGTGACTGACGAATTGGGAGCGGAAGTGTGGGCTACGTATGTCGGTGATGGTGGATTTTATGTAAATAATGCGACCGTCTACAATGTGTTGGCTTATTATAGCTACCAGGAAGGGGAGCTTGGCAGACGTGAAGATATACAGGGACATCGTATGACTTTGTTACTTCCGAATACTCATCAGCAAAAGTGTCCTTCGGGTTTAAAAGTACAATTGTTGTATTGGGACGGAAAACAATATAGTAAGGTATTCCCGAAAGGTGCACGTATCGGTTTTGCTGTGGCACGTGACGGATTGAATATAGCTAATGTAAATGCTGCCAATGGAGGAGTGAATTCAAAAAGTTCCTATAAGTTCAAGAATCAGACCTTCCCGAATGGAGATGTTAATGGCTTTTATTACTCTACCCCATCTTTGAATGCAACGAAAAGGACGAATGCGGTGATTCGAAATGTGCCCGATTATAACTGTTGCATTATGGGCTTTGATATTCGCCCTTATGATGATCCAAAAACAGATTATGATTTTAATGATGTGATGATAAAGCTTACCGCATCACCGGTATCTGCCATAAAACCGGAAGAAGACATTCCGGTGATCGATGAATTTACTCCATCGGAGGCTGTTTACGGTACATTGGCCTTTGAAGACCAGTGGCCTAAGATGGGGGACTATGACTTCAACGATTTTGTGATGAATTACAGTTATGAGTTGGAGAAAGGGGATAATAATATGATTACTGCTCTAAAGTTGACTTTCACGCCGATTGCAAAGGGAGCAGCTTCATGGACGCATATCGGTGTAGGCATCGAACTGCCGCTTTCGGCTGACAATATCGACAAAGCAAAGTCGGAAGGTGCTACACTTGAAGAGGGTAATGACCGGGCCACTTTTATTGTCTGGAATGATGTTAATACTGCTTTCGGTACGACTGAAGGATATGTGAATACGGAGGGTGCGGTGGTCGGAGTTTCCGCTATTCCGGTTGAAGTAACCGTACGACTGAAGACTCCTGTCAGCAGCTTGTTAACTCAGAAGTTTAATCCGTTTATTTTTGTCAACAGCCGTCAAAGAGAAATACATCTGGTAGATTATAAGCCGACAAAACATGCCGACACTTCACTCTTCGGGACAGAAAATGACAGATCGGATCCTGGGGCTGAAGTTTATTATCGTATGGATAACCGATATCCATGGGCTCTTGATTTCCCACGGAAGGAAGACTCTTCACCGGCCTGGAATTATCCCAAGGAAAGAGTTATCATTACGAAAGCATATCCTAATTATGAGAAATGGGTGCTTGATCAATCCAATCTTTCCTGGTTTGACGCGAGTGTGTCGGGGAACGTGAATAAGGAATTCTTATATTAAGGAGAAAAACAAAATCCTCCGTAGAAAAAAGGTATCTACGGAGGATTATTTATTTTTTCTTTCTTAAGTCTCTCCCTTCGAACCGACAGATTGCCTTTATCCATTCTTCGGTCAGTGGCTTGGATTCGTGTCTCTCCAGATCGAATGTCACCATGACCGAACGACAGATGCATTTCACTTCCATTGTTTCGGTGTCGATGACCCGTTGCAGCAGATGAAAGCTTTTGGTTCCGATTTCGCAAACTGCGGTTTGTACGGCAATGTGGTCCGATGAAAAAATCTGTGCCAGAAAGTCGGCTTCAATGTGTACGACTACAATGCCGTCTTTTTCCCAGTCGACTCCCGGGCATACAGAAGCGAAATATTCTGTTTTGCCGAGATCGTAAAATGAAAAATAGACGGTGTTGTTGACGTGTCCGAATTTGTCTACGTCGTTGAATCGTAGTTGTATAGGTAAACTGTGATGAAATTCGATTTCTTCCATTTGTTTTCTCTTAACCTTTGTTATTATTGGGCAAAATTAGTATTTTTGCACGTTATTCTCACAAGAAATAGATCAAGAAATGATAGAAGACATTAAAAAAGCTTGTCAAGTGATGAGCGAAGGCGGGGTGATTCTCTATCCCACCGATACGGTTTGGGGAATTGGCTGTGATGCTACCAATGAAGACGCTGTGCGCCGGGTGTATGAGATAAAACGACGTGCTGACAGCAAGGCGATGCTGGTATTGGTAGACTCGCCGGTGAAAGTGGAATTCTATGTGCAGGATGTTCCTTCGGTAGCTTGGGATTTGATTGAGGTTGCCGATAAGTCATTAACTATCATTTATTCCGGTGCCCGCAACCTGGCTTCAAATCTGCTTGCAGAGGATGGAAGCGTAGGCATCCGGGTGACAAACGAGGCGTTTTCCCGTCGTTTGTGCCAGCAGTTTCGCAAAGCGATTGTCTCGACATCTGCCAATGTCAGCGGACAACCGGGAGCAGCCAATTTTAATGAAATCAGCGAAGAAATAAAATCGTCGGTGGATTACATTGTCAATTTTCGACAAGATGATATGAGTCGTCCTAAACCATCGAGTATCATTAAACTGGATAAAGGTGGAGTGATCAAGATTATTCGCGAATGATGGAAAAAGAAAAGATAAGTTTATTACAGCGCTTTATTATCTGGCGCGAGAATAAAATCAAAGAAAAGCAGTTTATTCTCATTTTAAGTTTTCTGGTCGGTATTTTTACTGCCATTGCTGCACTGCTCCTAAAATTCTTTATTCATACGATACAGAATTTCCTGACAGATAACTTTAATACGACGGAGGCCAACTACCTGTATCTGGTTTATCCGGTGGTCGGTATTTTTCTGGCAGGATGGTTTGTGCGCAATATCGTAAAGGATGATATCAGCCATGGAGTTACGAAGATTCTTTATGCAATTTCGAGGAGGCAGGGGCGTATCAAAAGACATAATATCTGGTCGTCGACCATTGCCAGTGCCATTACCATCGGTTTCGGCGGATCGGTAGGAGCCGAGGCACCTATTGTGTTGACCGGATCGGCAATCGGGTCGAATTTGGGAAGTATGTTCAAGATGGAGCACCGTACACTGATGTTGCTGGTAGGCTGTGGAGCGGCGGGTGCCATCGGAGGTATTTTTAAAGCGCCTATTGCCGGACTGGTGTTTACGCTGGAAGTACTGATGATCGACCTTACCATGTCGTCTTTATTACCATTGCTGATTTCGGCTGTCACGGCTGCCACTGTTTCGTATATTACGACCGGACAGGAGGCTATGTTTAAATTTCATCTGGATCAGCCTTTTGAATTGGAGCGTATTCCTTATGTGATTCTTTTGGGAATCTTTTGCGGATTGGTATCGCTTTATTTCACTCGCGCTATGAACTCTGTGGAAGGAGTATTTGGCAAACTCTCCAATCCATATAAGAAGTTGGCATTGGGAGGTGTGATGCTGAGTGTGCTCATCTTCCTCTTTCCACCCTTGTATGGTGAAGGTTACGATACGATCGAACTATTGTTGAACGGCGTGAGCAATGCCGACTGGGATACGGTACTGAATAACTCGTTGTTTTATGGATACGGTAATCTGTTGCTGGTCTATTTGGTGCTGATCATTCTGTTGAAAGTCTTTGCGTCGAGTGCGACTAACGGTGGAGGCGGATGTGGCGGTATTTTTGCACCTTCGCTGTATCTGGGATGTATTGCCGGTTTTGTGTTTTCGCACTTTAGCAATGATTTTGACTTTACCTCGACTTTGCCCGAAAAGAACTTTGCGTTGATGGGAATGGCAGGGGTTATGAGTGGAGTCATGCATGCACCTCTGACTGGAGTATTCCTGATTGCCGAGCTAACGGGCGGATATGACCTCTTCCTGCCTCTGATGATTGTTTCGGTCAGTTCGTATCTGACAATCATCGTGTTTGAACCGCATAGTATCTACTCTATGCGTTTGGCTAAAAAGGGACAGTTGCTGACCCATCACAAGGATAAAGCTGTATTGACACTGATGAAAGTTGAAAATGTGGTTGAAACTGACTTTGTCAGCGTGCGTCCGGAAATGGATCTGGGCGAATTGGTGAAGGCGATTTCAACTTCGCATCGTAATATGTTTCCTGTGACGGATAAAGACGGGGTCTTGCTGGGCGTCGTGCTACTGGACGATATCAGGAACATCATGTTCCGTCAGGAACTTTATCATCGTTTTACCGTTAGTAAACTGATGACCTCGGTCCCTGCCCGTCTGTATGATACAGATAGCATGGAACA